>Ga0208863_1000023_pt1 | contig 200526 bp, 192 predicted proteins | sample RifOxyD3_FD_184040 | JGI IMG/M metagenome (GOLD analysis project Ga0208863, IMG submission 184040) | Soil microbial communities from Rifle, Colorado - Rifle Oxygen_injection D3 (SPAdes) | ecosystem: Environmental > Terrestrial > Deep subsurface > Rock core/Sediment | place: Rifle, Colorado...
CATCACCTACACGCCAGTAGCCGACTTCAATGGCACTGACAGCTTTACTTACACCGTTACCAGTCCGGCTGGCGTGACCGAGACCGCCACGGTGAACGTCACCGTCACTCCAGTGGCAGACATTGCCGATGATGTCGCAAACACCCTTGAGGACACACCGGTCATCACAAGTGTGCTGGCTAACGACAACTTCAGTGGCACAACGACCATAAGCGCCGTCACCCAAGGCGCACATGGCACGGTCACGGTCAATGGCGACAAAACCATCACCTACACGCCGGTGGCAGACTTCAACGGTCTTGACAGCTACACCTACAGCGTGACCAGCGCTGGCATCACCGAGACCGCGACCGTGAGTATCACGGTCACGGCCGTTGTCGATCCGGTTGTGGAGCCGCCAGTTGTTGTTGATCCGGTTGTTGTGCCGCCGGTGATCATTGACCCCGTCGTTGTCCCGCCCTTGCCGGTCGAGCCGGTCGTTGAAGATCAACCCTTTGTCGAGCTGTCGGATTTCGTACCACCCGAAATCGTGACCACAGATACCGTACCCAGGGACAGGCCCCTACAACCGTCCAATTTCTCCACGCCACTCGGGGGAGACCAGGCACCTGACCCGAATGTCTTCTTCAGCGGAGTCGCTGTTGATCGTATTGTCCGGTTACCTGTACCCTTGAACCTGGCGGTCTTCATCAACAGCGTGGTAGAAAATTTACAGCAAGCTCGTGCCGCCACCGACTCGGCTGGTTTCAGCGCGCCAAATGTGGTGCGCTATGGCGAAATTCAAAGCCAATCTATTGGCGCTGGACTGGGTAACGATGTCTCTTTGTACGTACAACATGCCATTCGTTCCTCTCGGGCCCAGGCAGAAGTCCTGGACCATGAAGTTAATGGCCGTTTAAGTCGCATCAATTTAAGCAGCGACAGACTCCTTCCAACACCAGAGCTGTTTCAGGCGGACACGCCTGAAAACACACCACAACCTCCGGTAGATCAAGTGGCGCAAGAACATCAAGACTCCGAAGTCCCCGCACAGACAAACCATAACAAGAACAAATGGCTTGCCAGCAGCGACAAGCTGCCCCCAACCCGACGCGCGGCACCATCGTTCACCGAGCAATTGCGGGTGTCCGCCCGCAACCCACACCGCAGCCATGCCAGCACTTTATAAAGACATGACCATGATTTCTACACAACAACCCTCTGCTTTCTCTGTATGCAAAATGGTTTTTTGCAGTACTGCGGTGCTACTGGCTGGTTGCGGCACCGTCACAACGCAACCTTTCTCTAACGCGGAAATTCACGATCGTGTGACGCAAGACCTGCAAACCATGTACGCCGACCAGGAGCCTTTTACGCATCCGATTACGTTTCACGAAGCGTCAGCCCGGGCCCTCAAGTACAACCTGGACTATCGCCTCAAGCTGATGGAAGACGCACTTAGCAGAAGCCTCAGCGACGTAGCCAGTTACGAAATGTTGCCCCGACTGGTGGCGGGCGCTGGTTATGTGAGCCGAAACAACGACTCCGGGGGGCGTTCCATTGGCATTGAAGACCGCATCGAATCGCTGCGCCCGTCAACGTCCCAGGACCGGGATCGGACACTGGCCAACCTGACCTTCTCCTGGAACGCGCTTGATTTTGGGGTGTCGTACTACCGCGCGCAGCAGAAAGCAGACCAAGTGCTGATGAGCGAAGAGCGTCGGCGCAAGGTGGTTCAAAATGTTCTGCAGGACGTCCGCAACAGTTACTGGCGAGCCTTGGGGTCCCAGCGCCTCATTGGCCGGGTCGATGTCTTGCTCATGCGGGTGAATCGGGCCCTGGAGCGCGCCAAACTGGTGCAAAGAGATGGACTGATGCCTCAGCCTCAGGTCTTGGCGTACCAGCGCGCTTTGCTTGACGCCGTCAATCTGCTCACCTTGCGCCGTCAAGACCTGGAATTGGCCCGTGCCGAACTAAGTGCACTCATGTCGGTGCAGCCGGGTACACCCTACACGCTGGCAGATGAAAAGGAGCAAGCCCTGCCAACGGTTCCAACCCATCTTGAAGACCTTGAACGCATGGCGCTTGAAAAGCGGCCGGAAATCATGGAAGAGTGGTACCGCAAGCGCGTGACAGAAAATGACATCAAGGCAGCCAAGATTTTGTTGTGGCCCAACGTCAGCGTCGATTTGGGTGCCCAATACGATTCAAACCGCTTCAACTACAACAGCAACTGGATCGATACCGGCATCCGTCTGTCCTGGAACATGCTCAAACTAACGCAGTTGCCCGCGCTGGAAAAGGCACAGGCAAACCAGAACAAGACCGACGACATGCGCCGCATGGCACTGTCCATGGCGGTCCTGACACAAGTTCGTGTTGGTGTTCAGCGATACGCTCTGGCGCTGTCAGAACTGCAATTCTCCGAGGAAAGCCTGCGGGTGGATCAGAGTCTTTTAAGTTTTGCCAAAGCGGCAGCCAAAACCCACTTTGATTCGGAGCTGGAGGTCATCCGCAGTGAAGCCAGGGCCCTGTTGGCCGAGTATCAGCGCTACGCGTCCTACTCCAATGCCCAAGCCGCCTGGGGCCGTCTGTACAACTCGGTCGGTCTGGACGTGCTGCCCGAAACCATTGACGGTCACGACATCAAAACTTTGGGCAGCACCATGGAGAAAACCATGGCAGAGTGGCAATCCACCGCGTTCAAAAAATGAAGCTCACCTTCAGCTTAAAACGACTTGCAAGCACCACACTTCTGAGCTCTATTGTTGCTGCTGCCCAGACCTCGCCCCCCTCAGCACACACCGATGCAGCAAACGCCCCCAACGCCATCAGGGTGTTGCTGAGCGCCGAACTGGAGACAACGCTGGCCTCACAAATGGTGGGCCGTATCACCACCCTGAACGCCTCGCTCGGGTCTGCCGTCAGCAAGGGGCGCGTGATTGTTGCTTTTGATTGCAGTGAAGCCAATGCCAAACTGCAAATGGCCGAAGCAGACTACGCCATGGCCAGGGAAACCCTGGAAACCAAAAACAATCTGCGCAAGCTCGAAGCGGCAGGAGACATGGAAGTCACACTGGCCGCCGCTGCCGCTGACCGGGCCAAGGCCACCATCGCGGTATCACGCACGCTGATCGCGCAATGCACAGTGCTTGCCCCGTTTTCAGGTCGGATCGTGAAGTTACACGCCAAACCGTTCCAAGGGGTCACCATGGGAACGCCGCTGGTCGAAATGGTCAGCGATGGGCCGCTGAAACTGCGTCTCAATGTCCCGTCAAAATTGCTGCGCAGTCTGCGCATTGGCACCCCGTTTGAGGTGGATATCGATGAGACGGGCAAAACCTATTTGGCCAAAATCACGGCCATGAATGCCCGCGTTGACGCAGTGTCTCAAACCCTGGAACTGGAAGCACGCATTGATGGCCGACCGGTCGGGCTCCTGGCCGGCATGACCGGTATTGCCCGGGTCAACGGGCCCTGAATCTGCCGGCATGAATTCCCCGACTGACGTTTCGCCAGCAAACTTGAGCGCTGCGCTGGAGGCCCGCGCCCGCGCATGCAACACCCTGTCAGAACTTGGCTTCAGCATGGCCAACGATGCCTACAGCCTACTCACCTTTCGCCAGGCGCTGGTTTTTGCAGGCGGTGACAAGGACAGCCACTTGCTCACCGTTTCAGGCCTGGCCCGTCCCACCGAAGACAGTCCGTATCTGGTCTGGTTGCACCGCACCTGGCCATGGTTAAGGCAACAACTGGAAGCCCATCCCGGCTGGTTTGTGCCTCCGTCCGACAGCGCCAACATTCCTCCCGGCGTGCTGGACGGCTGGAACGAATGGTGGCCGAACGGCGTTTTCGCGCTGGCGCTGCGTCGGCGAACCGGAGAAATTGAGGCTTGGGTATGTTTTTTGCTGGAGCAAGCGCCACACGAACATCAGATTCAGGCATTGACTCAGGTGGCCCAAACCTGGAGCTACTGTTGGGAAATGCTGTCTGGTCCGCCCAAATCATCCTGGAGCCGCCGTTGGCACCAGTCAAGCACACCACAACGTAGCCTGATCGCATTGCTCCTGGGTTTACTCTTCTTTTTGCCGATACACCAAACGGCACTTGCACCAGCCGAGGTGATCGCCCTGGATTCAGCCGCCATTGCATCACCGCTTGATGGTGTGATCAAAACCATCCATGTGCGCCCAAATCAAGCAGTCCGACAGGGCCAGTTGCTTTTTTCTCTGGATGACACCACTTTGCGCAACCGTCTGCAAATCGCACAGAAGTCCATCGCTGTGGCCGATGCCGAACTGCTGGCAACCAGTCAAAAGGCCTTTGACAGCGCACAAAGTAAAGGTGATTTAGCTTTACTGGGCGGACGTGCCTATGAAAAGCGCGCTGAACTGGCCGCCGTGCAAGCCCAGTTGGCGCGCATCGACATCGTTGCCAGCCATGATGGCATTGCGGTGTTTGGCGATCCGGATGACTGGCTAGGTCGCCCGGTCAGTACTGGGGAGCGGATCATGCAGTTGGCCAATCCAGCCAGGCCCGGGGTGCTTATTCATCTGCCGGTGTCCGATGCCATTGCGCTGGAACCAGGGGCAACGGTCAAACTTTTTCTCACGATCAAACCTCTTTCCCCACTGGATGCCAGAATCATCGAAACCAGTTACCAGGCAGTCCTGTCGTCAGAAGGCATTGCCAGCTATCGGCTGCGCGCCGTCTTTGACGACCCGAACAGTCTGGCACGTATTGGCATCAGGGGCACTGCCAAGGTCTATGGCGACCAGGTCTTTCTTGGCTATTACCTGCTGCGTCGGCCCCTGGCGACGCTGCGGGAATGGAGCGGCTGGTGAGCTTGTCATCAGCCACCCTGGCGCCACTGCGGGAGGATCTTCGCCTGCACGAAGCAGCACCAGACAAAGATGGCGCCCCGGCGTGGTCGATTCAAGACCCGGTCACCAACCGGTTTTTTCGCATTGGATGGCTCGAATTTGAGTGTTTACTGCGTTGGCCAGGCCAGCCATCCCAGATGGCCGAAGACATTGGCAGCACCACGCCACTGGCACCGGATCCGGAACAAATAGAAGCCTTTGCCCATTTTTTGGAGCGTCATCGGCTGCTACGCCCTACCCTGCAAGGGGTGGATCGTCTGGCGACACAAGGCGCAGAAACTGGCTGGCAACATTGGCGCTGGTGGCTGCACCATTACCTGTTTATCCGTATCCCACTGGTACGACCCGAGCGCTGGTTGACTTCGGTTCTGCCGTTGGTTCGACCCTTGTTGTCACCTACCGGTTTAGCCTTGATTTTGAGTGGCTGCGTGATGGGCATGGTACTTGTGGCAAGGCAATGGGATAGCTTTACCCACAGCGTGGTCGAAAGCTTCACGCTGGCCGGACTCAGCGGTTTTTTGTTGGCCCTGGTGATTTCCAAAATAGGCCATGAACTTGGCCACGCGCTGGTCGCCACCCATTTCGGCGTGCGGGTTTCGCACATGGGCATGGCTTTTGTGGTGCTTTGGCCCATGCTCTACACCGACACCAGCGAGGCCTGGAAGCTGCGCTCGCACCGCCAACGCCTGGCCGTTTCAGCAGCTGGCATGACCGTGGAAATGGCGCTGGCCGGTCTGGCCACCCTGGCATGGGCACTGCTCACCGATGGGCCACTGCGCCAGGCGATGCTGTATTTGGCAACGACCGGTTGGGTGCTGTCCCTGGCGCTGAACGCCAGTCCTTTCATGCGTTTTGACGGTTATTTCATCCTCTCGGATATCCTTGATTTTCCTAATCTCCATGACCGATCTGCCGCCCTTGCCCGCACCTGGTTGCGGCGCACCCTGCTGGGCTGGTCTGAACCTGACCCGGAACCCTTAAGCCCAACCTGGCGACGCGCACTGATTGCCTTTGCGCTGGCCACCTGGATTTACCGCGCCGTGATTTTTCTTGCCATCGCCATCGCGGTGTACCTCCTATTTTTTAAAGTGTTGGGTATTTTCCTGTTTGGGGTTGAGGTGGTCTGGTTCATCTTGCGACCCTTGTGGTCAGAATTCTCAGTTTGGCGTGCCCGTGCCAGCGAAACCGGGAAGCGCAGGCGTTACTGGAGCAGATTCCTGGCGCTATTGCTGCTCATCCTCTTCATCATTCCCTGGCCATTTGATATCGATGGCCCCGGCGTCGCCCGCACGCAAAGGCAACAAAACATATTCGCCCCGTTTCCCGCCCGCGTTGCGGCACTTCATCCACCGGGTCAGGTGAAAACTGGCTCAGTACTGGTTTTTTTTGAAGCCCCGGACCTTGAGGCCAGAGGATTACGCACCTTCGCAACCATTGAGGCATTGAACCAGCGTCTGACAGGTCTTGCGGTTGAAGACAGCGGCAGGGACCTGCGGCGCGCCACCAGTGAACGGCTTAATGAACAACTTGCCGAAACCCAGGCACTGCGCGATGAGGGCGGCCGATTGCAGGTCAGCGCAGAATTTGAGGGTGTCTGGCTCGATGTTGACCCAAGCCTGGCGCCCGGCAGCTGGGTCGACAACAAAACCCAAATCGGCATTTTGGTTGATCCAAGGCAATGGATTGTGGACGCCTATATCGAGCAGCGACAAATTGATCGCCTTCAGGTCGGGGCCAGCGCCCGCTTTAGGGCAGATCGGCATTGGCGGTCCGTCGCGGCCAAGGTGATTGACATTGATACCACCCGCAACATTCAACTCGCTGATGCCATGCTCGACGCCCGCCACGGTGGATCCATTGCAACGCAAAGCGGAGAACGCCCGGAGCAACCGGTTGAAACGCTCTACCGTGTGCGCCTGGCGTTGGAAGAGCCGCTGACAGAGCGCCATGAAACACGTGGCCGCGTGCGCATCGAAGGTCAAAACCAAAGTATGGCCTGGGAACTGCTGAAGCGAGTCGCCGCCGTTGTCATTCGGGAAAGCGGCTTTTAAAACGCCACCAGACGCGCGCCGGGTTGTTGCGATGCCAGTGACTACTTGCCCACCAGCTGGTTGAGCTTGTCGGCCTCGAAGTGTTCATGCAGTGCGGCATCGCCTGGCACCACGGTACTGGCATTGCGCTGGCAGGTCAGTTTTTCCAGGGCTTGCCATAACATGGCAATCTGGTGCTCCTGGGTGGCGGCATTGTCGATCAGGCCGCGCATGGCTTGGCTTAACGGGTCGTCGCTTTGCGTCACGCCATAGGCAGAAAAACCCATTTTGGAGGCCACTTCTTCACGCTTGACGTCAAGCTCGGCCTGGATGATGCGCGCCGGGTTGCCCACTGCCGTGGCACCCGCAGGCACCGGCTTGGTGACCACCGCGTTGGACCCCACCTTGGCGCCGTCACCCACCGTAAAGCCGCCCAGCACCTGCGCGCCCGCCCCCACCACCACGCCCCGGCCCAAGGTAGGGTGGCGTTTGGTGCCCTTGTAGAGCGAGGTACCGCCCAACGTCACGCCCTGGTAAATGGTGCAGCCATCGCCAATTTCAGCGGTCTCGCCCACCACCACACCCATGGCGTGGTCAAAAAATACGCGCTCACCTATTCTTGCGCCGGGGTGGATTTCGATACCGGTCAAAAAGCGGGCCAGGTGCGAGATAAAGCGTCCCAACCATTTGAAGTTGTACACCCAACAGGCATGCGCCAGCCGGTGCAACAACACGGCATGCACGCCGGGGTAGCAGGTCAGCACTTCCCAGAAACTGCGCGCCGCCGGGTCGCGCTCCAAAATGCATTGAACGTCGGATTTGAGTCTTGAAAACATGCGCTTAGTTTATTCGCTGACGTTAAACCGAGTGATGGCCAGCCACGGGTTTACCAGCGTCAGGCCATCAATGTTGTCAAAGTCCTTGGTATTGCGGGTCGCCACGGTCAACCCGGCGGTCAGGGCGATCACGGCAATTTGAGCATCTTCGGTCGAGATGGGTTGCCCAAGCCGGGTGCGGGCAGCCACCACAACGGCATAGTGCTTGGCAGCGGCAACATCAAACGCAAGGCATTGGTCAGCAAAGTCCTGGTCAACCATTTGTTCGGCCGCTGTGGCCAGTGCAGTGCGGCGTTTGCCAGAGGGCAACAAGGCGATACCGGTCAGAATTTCGGCCTGCGTGATGGCACTGGTGTGCATGGCGTTGTGCGTATTCTGGGCAAACCAGTCAAGCACGACGGCCGTCGGCTGGCCTCGCATTAGCGCTGACAACACATTGGTATCGAGCATAAAGCCATTGCTCATGGTGCGTCGAAGGCAGGTGGCGTACGTACCGCATGGCACGCTGGTATGGGCAGTGATTCAACTTGCAGCTGGGTAAACCGGCTGTTGACCCGCTCAGCAAAGCTAAGCTGCCCGGCTTGCTCTGGTGCAACAATTTTTTGCAAAATTTGTCGCACCTCTTCTTCCATGGACAAGCCGTGGCGCGCCGCGCGCACACGCAAACTGTTTTTGACGGATTCGTCGAGGTTTCGAACGGTCAAGCTACTCATGCGTCTGCTCCTGGTGATTGCATTGAAATCAATGTAAGCATTTTGATCACAATCAACGCATTGGTAAGTCCCATCACTGCGGCTTCATCATCATCTTGGCGATGCCGCGCAGGATGTGAATTTCTTCCTGCGTGACGGCGGCGCGGTTAAACAGCTGGTTCAGACGCGGCATGAGTTTTTTGGGCGACTGCGGGTCAAGGAAACCAATGCTTGTAAGCCCCTGCTCCAAGTGCGCCAACATGCCGGCCACCTGCGCGGCGTCGGCCAGCACCGGCTCGGTGGTGGCGGCCTGCACTGGGTAGCCCGCCAGCGCTTCACGCCAGTCATAAGCAATCACCTGCAGCGCCGCCGCCAAATTAAGCGAGCCAAACTTGGGGTTGCTGGGAATGCTCAGACAGGCATGGCAGCGGTAAACGTCCTCGTTGGCCATGCCAAAACGCTCGGAGCCAAACAAAAAGGCCACACCGGTCTGGCTGACATCGGGTGCTTTCAGCAGGGCATCAAAGTGCGCACGCGGTGCCACTGTGGGTGGGCCAAAGTCGCGCGGCGTCATGGCGGTGGCGCACAGATGCGTCATCCCAATCAGCGCTTCGTCGAGCGTGGCCACAATACGGGCATTTTTAAGCACATCCAGGGCGCCACTGGCGCGCTGGATGGTTTCTTCGCGATTGAGCACATTGGCCCAGCGCGGTGCCACCAGCACCAGGTCGTCAAAACCCATGGTTTTCATGGCGCGTGCAGCTGCACCAACATTGCCGGCGTGGCTGGTATGGATCAGGATAAATCGCGTCTGCATTGGGGAGCCTAAACAGGAGCCGTTAAAATAGCCCTATTGTCGCTGCCCGCATCGCCGGGCAGACCAGCCGCTCATCACTCACACAGACTCAGTCCGTCTTACACAACTTATATGTCAATTTCAAACCTGCACCCCATGGTCAATGTGGCTGTCAAAGCCGCACGCGCAGCCGGCGCCATCATCAACCGCGCCGCCCTCGACGTCGAGTCGGTCCGCGTTTCCCAAAAGCAGGTCAATGACTTTGTCACCGAGGTAGACCAGGCGTCTGAAGAAATCATCATCGAAACCCTGTTGGGCGCTTACCCCGGCCACGCCATCTGGGCCGAAGAATCAGGCCGTGTGCACGGTGCACAAGACTCCGAATTTGTCTGGATCATCGACCCTTTGGACGGCACCACCAACTTCATCCACGGCTTACCGGTTTACTGCGTCAGCATTGCGCTGGCCGTCAAGGGCAAGGTTGAACAGGCGGTCATTTACGACCCCAGCCGCAATGACCTGTTTACCGCCACCAAGGGCCGCGGCGCCTACCTCAACAACCGCCGCCTTCGTGTCGCCAAGCGCACCCGGCTGCAGGAATGCCTGCTCTCCACCGGTTTCCCTTACCGCCAGGAGGACGACATCAACACCTACCTTCGCCTGATGGGCGACATGATGCAGCGCACCGCTGGCCTGCGCCGTCCGGGCGCTGCTGCGCTTGACCTGGCCTATGTGGCTGCTGGTTTCACCGATGGCTTTTTTGAACTGGGCCTGCAACCGTGGGATGTGGCCGCGGGCTCGCTGCTGATCACTGAAGCCGGTGGTTTGGTCGGCAATTTCTCGGGCGATGCCAACTTTTTGGAGCAAAAGGAATGTATGGCCGCCAACCCACGCATTTACGGCCAGATGGTTGCCATTCTTGGCAAATACAGCAAATTTGCCGGTGCCGGTGACAAAGCCGCCGTGCGCGAAGCGGTGGCCGAGCTGGCGAAAGTTCAATCGTGAGCTCAACCGTGTGATTCCCGGATTACGCTTTTCTTCATCCTTAGCCCACATGGCCCACCACAAACACAAGGCCTCCGAGAATTAATTGGGTTCTGACCCCAATTAATTTACCGGCGCCTGGCCGAGCGCACGCCGGACAGTTCGGCAACCAGACCCAGCACCTTGTGCAGGCGCCCGGAGTCGGCCACTTCAACGGTAAAGGTCATCCAGGCGACCCCTTTGATGGACTGGGTCTGGACGCCGATCACGTTCATTTTTTCCTTGGTAAAGACCTCGGAGATATCGCGCAACAAGCCCTGGCGGTCTTGCGCCTGCACCGCCACGTCAACCGGGAACACCGAACCACCGGCAGCCTGATTCAAACCCCATTCGACGTCAATCAGGCGCTCGCCATTTTTTGCGACCATTTCCTTCAGATTGGGGCAGTCCGTGCGGTGCACACTCACGCCTTTGCCCCGGGTGACAAAGCCGCAGATGGCGTCGGGTGGCGCCGGTTTGCAGCATTTGGCCATTTGGGTCATGAGCGAGTCCACACCCACCACCAACAAACCGCCTTTGCTCGGGTTTTTGTCACTCCGAGGCTTGCGGATGAGCGGCGCCTCCAGGTCATGCTGGCTGGGCTCATCGGGGCGCAGCAACTGCTCGATGGCGCGCAGCGAAAATTCTTCCTTGCCCACCACCTCAAACAAGGCGTCAGCCGAAGTGAAGCCGAGCTGGAAAGCCAGCTCATCAAGTTTGAGGGCGGTCTTGCCCTCGCGCTGCAGCAGTTTTTCCACCGCTTCACGGCCTTTGGAGATGGTTTCAGCCATGGCCAGCGCGTTAAACCAGGCCCGCACTTTGGTGCGCGCGCGGTGGCTGACCAGGTAGCCCTGCTCGGGGTTGAGCCAGTCGCGCGAGGGGCCGCCCTCTTTGGCCGTGATGACCTCCACGGTTTGGCCGTTTTTAAGTGGCGTGTTGAGCGGCACCATGACACCATCAACACGCGCACCCCGGCAGCGGTGGCCCAGGCTGGTATGCACGCTGTAGGCAAAGTCGACCGCCGTGGCGCCCTGCGGCAACTCGACAATGGCGGCCTCGGGCGTCAGCACGTAGATGAGATCGTCGAACACGCCCTGGGCCTGGGTGCCCGAGAGGTCGCGCTCCCATTCCAGCAATTGGCGCAGCACGGCAATTTTGGCATCGTAGGCGCCGCTGGCCGAGACGCCGGCGTAGCCTTTGGCGCCGGCTTCCTTGTAGGCCCAGTGGGCGGCAACGCCGTTTTCGGCATGGTCGTGCATGGCCTGGGTGCGGATCTGGATCTCGCAGACCTGGCCGCCGCCGTCGCGCACCACCGTGTGCAGCGACTGGTAGCCGTTGACCTTGGGTTTGGCAATGTAGTCGTCGAATTCTTCCGCAATGGGTGTGAAATGGCTGTGCACCCAGCTCAGGGCGGCGTAGCACTCGGGCACGCTGGCCACCAGAATGCGCAGCGCACGCACGTCGTAGATGTGCTCAAAGTCAAGCGCCTTGCCACGCATTTTCTTGACGATGCTGTAAATATGTTTGGGCCGACCAGAGACCTTGGCGCTGATGCCGTTGGCGTTCAGGTCGGACTGCAGCGTGGCGCGCAGGCGCTCGACATTGGCCTCGCGCTCCGCCCGTTTTTCGTCGAGCCAGCAGGCCACCTGGCGGTAGGTGTCGGGTTCCTGGAAACGAAACGCCAGGTCTTCCATTTCCCACTTGATTTCCCAAATGCCCAGGCGGTTCGCCAGCGGCGCAAAAACCTGCAGGGCCTCAGCCGCGATGCCTTCGGGCACCGGCAATTTGATGGCGGCAAAAAAGCGCAGAGTTTGCAAGCGCGAGGCCAGGCGCAGCATGACCACACGCAGGTCGCGCGAAAAAGCCAGCAGCATCTTGCGCACGTTTTCGGTCTGCATGGCAGCAGGCTGCAAACCGATGGCGTGGCCACGTGCGCGCACCAGCCGGGCTTGGCGCTGCACCCGCACCAGCTTGGTGGTTTCCATGGCGAGCGCAGCAAAATTGTCGCCAAAGGCCTTGGCAATTACCTCTTGCGGCCGGTTCAGGTGGTCACAGGCATAGACCAGGTAGCTGGCGGCCTGCATGGCTTCGGAGCCGCCAATGCTGCGCAAGATAGCGGCCACAGCGTCGGCGTGGGCCAGAATGTTTTCACCGGTGTCGAGCAATTCGGTGGCCAGCAAGGGCTCGGCAAAAGCGCGCGCGCGCGCCAGTGCATGGGCCTGTTCCGGCAAGCTGTCGGCGGTGGCGGCTACCACCGGTAACACCAGCTTGGTGACCGAGAGCGGGTCAGTGTTGGTTGACACTTGGCTTTTCATCGGACTGCCCGGTGTCAATCCAACAAAAACGACACCACGGCCTGGACCTGGTCGTCGGCAATGAAGGTGGGCGCATGGCCGACATTGGCAAATTCGAGCAAGCGGGCCTTCGGACCGCGCTGGGTCATGGCTCTTGCGGTCTGGCGCGACAACAAATCAGAGTCAGCACCGCGAATCAGCAAGGTCTGGGCGGAGATGTGGTCGTAGGCCTGCCACAGCAGGGCCTCACCCTGGGCGGTGGATTCGGGGGTAGCGGCGGCAAAGGGGCCGGCCAGCGCCGGGTCATAGTGCAGCGTGAGGCGGCCACTGCCGTCGCCCAGGGCTTTCAGCATGGGACGGCACAGCGCCAGCCACTCGGCCGGGGTGTGCGGGCCGAAGCTACGGGAGACGGTCCACAGCGCGTCTGCCGCCTGCTGTTCTGTGGCAAAGGCACCTGTGTTACCCAGGTACAGGCCGATGCGCTGCAGAGCCTGCCACTCAAGGGTCGGGCCGACGTCGTTGAGCACCAGACGGCGCACCTTGACAAAGGTGGGGGCGTCAGTCAGGCCCGCGACCACCATGCCGATCAGGCCACCCATGCTGGTGCCGAGCCAGTCGAGCGTGCTGGGCTGCAGCTGTTGCAACAGCGCCAGCATGTCGGCGGCGTAGTAAGGAATCTGGTAGCCCTGGGGGTCTTTGAGCCAGTCGCTCTTGCCACGCCCGACCACGTCCGGGCAGACGACTCGCAAACTGTGGCCAGTGCTGGCGGCATGTGCGCACAGGGCTTGTGCCAGCACGTCGAAGTCGCGCCCCTGGCGCGTCAGGCCGTGCACACACACCACCACATGGCCGCTGTCAGGCTGACCCCATTGCCAGTAAGCCATACGGTGGCTGCCCTGGGCATCGGGGCAAGTGACAAATTCAAGGGTGGGTTCTGACATGGCGAAATGGGTAATCAAAAGGGAAGCTGGATAATGAACGTGTGGCATATGCCCTTGGTATCCGTCAGGCACATGGCAGCATCCTAATTCAAACTGGGTCCCATCTTATTCGGGCCCGACCTAATCATTTATTTTTTTGAAAGAATTCACCATGCTCAAAGGTAAAACAGCGCTTGTCACCGGCTCCACCAGCGGCATTGGCCTGGGCGTTGCCAAGGCCCTGGCCGCCCAGGGCGCCAACATTGTCATGAACGGTTTCGGCGATGTGGCGGGCGCCCAGGCCGAAGTGGCAGCACTGGGCGTGCAGGTGATCTACCACGGCGCCGACATGAGCCAACCCATTGAGATAGCCGCCATGATGGCTTACGCTGCCGAGCAATTTGGCCGGGTCGACATTTTGGTGAACAACGCCGGTATCCAGCATGTGGCGCGGGTCGAGAACTTCCCACCCGAGCGCTGGGACGCCATCATTGCCATCAACATGAGCAGCGCTTTTCATGCCACCCGGCTGGCACTGCCGGCCATGCAGGCGGCGGGCTGGGGCCGCATCATCAACGTGGCGTCGGTGCACGGACTGGTCGCCTCTGCTGAAAAATCGGCCTATGTCGCGGCCAAACATGGGGTGGTCGGCCTGACCAAGGTCACCGCACTGGAAAACGCCACCAGCGGCGTGACCTGCAACGCCATCTGCCCGGGATGGGTACTGACGCCACTGGTGCAAAAACAGGTGGATGCCAAGGCCGCAGCGCTGGGTTTATCCAATGACGACGCCAAAAAATTGCTACTGGGTGAAAAAGAGCCCTCCATGCAATTCACCACCCCCGAAGAGCTGGGCGCGCTGGCGGTGTTTTTCTGCTCACCCGCCGGCAACAACGTGCGTGGCGTGGCTTGGAACATGGACGGCGGCTGGGCCGCGCAATAAATCAGGGCCGAACGTAAGCCCAGCCCTCGTTCTGCCGGTTCATGATCTGGATGACACCGGCAGGCACATAGCCAATGGCCTGGTTCATGTCGGCCTTGACGAGTTTTTGGGCGCTCATGGTGTTTTCGCAAGCCACCACCTTGACGCCTGATTTGATCGCGTCATTGACCCGATTGGCCGTGACGGCATCAAACTTGAGCATGCCAATACCTGGGCCAAAAGCCACCAATTCAACCTGCACCTTGTCGGCACCCAGCTCTTTTTGGGCGTTGCCGGCAACGTTCAGGGCCAGGTTCCACTTGGCGGCGTCGCCATCACTGACCTGCATCACGATCCGGGGCTTGGGCGCTGGCGGCGTACTGGCACAGCCAGTAGCCAACAAGGATCCGCCAGTGATGGCGAGGGCGACAAACAGGGTTCTGCGATTCATGGGTTGGTCTCCAGTCAATTAAGTAAGAGCCAATATATTAGTCAAGCCTTATGGCAAAGACTACGCGTGTAAACCCCAACACCGACCAACAAAATAAGCGTGGCTTCTGGCTCGCCATTCGGGTTGCTCCCAGTGGGGCTCGCCAGCCTCAAAGGATCGGCTAAACTCATTGCAGTTGAAATAGTTCAAATCACAATTGGAGTTTCTACCCTTGTAAGCCTCTTTTCCCGCTGCGAGCCAACTTCAAGTGGAAATCACGCTCGCGCAAGGCTGTACGTCAGGTTCGCCTCGACTTGTTGATCCTGAATCACACCGGGATCCTTCTTGATTCCGCTGGCAAGTTAGACAAACTTGCATCCGCCCCAAAGCCACCACTGGTCGGCACCTTAACGAATTAAACGAATGATGAAATCCTTACGCCAGGACTGGCTTTCCAATGTCCGAAACGACTTATTGGCGGGTATGGTCGTCGCGCTGGCACTGATCCCCGAGGCCATTGCCTTCTCGATCATCGCTGGCGTTGATCCGAAGGTCGGTCTCTACGCTTCTTTCTGTATCGCTGCCGTGATTGCATTGACGGGTGGCCGCCCCGGCATGGTGTCTGCGGCCACCGGTGCAATGGCCTTGGTGATGGTCATGCTGGTCAAAGAGCATGGCTTGCAATACCTGTTGGCCGCCACGGTGCTGACCGGTGTGCTCCAGATCAGCGCGGGTGTGCTCAAACTCGGCGCACTGATGCGCTTTGTCTCGCGCTCGGTCATTACCGGCTTCGTCAATGCCCTGTCCATCCTGATCTTCGTCGCGCAGTTGCCCGAGCTGACCCATGTGACGTGGCATGTGTATGCCATGACCGCAGCGGGACTTGGCATCATCTACCTTTTTCCTTATGTGACCAAATCGATACCATCACCGTTGGTGGCGATCGTCGTCTTGACGGCGGTTGCTATTCTTTTTGGCATCGATATCCGTACTGTTGGCGACATGGGGCAATTGCCCGACAGCCTGCCGGTGTTTTTGCTGCCCGAGGTGCCACTGAACCTTGAGACACTCAAGATCATTTTCCCGGTATCGGCCACCTTGGCGGTTGTTGGCCTGTTGGAATCGATGATGACAGCGTCCATCGTGGATGACCTCACGGACTCCAACAGCAACAAGAACCGGGAGTGCGTTGGTCAAGGAGTGGCCAACATTGCCTCCGGCTTTCTGGGTGGCATGGCCGGTTGCGCCATGATCGGCCAGTCGGTCATCAATGTGAAATCCGGTGGCCGGGGTCGCCTGTCCACGCTGGCTGCTGGCGTGTTTTTGCTGCTGATGGTGGTGTTCATTGGCGACTGGGTGTCGCGCATTCCGATGGCTGCGCTGGTTGCCGTGATGATCATGGTGTCGATCGGAACCTTTAACTGGGCCTCGATCCGTAATCTGCGCGCGCATCCCATGAGCTCCAGCGTGGTCATGATCGCCACGGTAGCGGTGACGGTTGGCACCCACGACCTGGCCAAAGGGGTGCTGGTCGGCGTCTTGTTGTCGGGCTTCTTCTTTGCGCACAAGGTGGGGCAGATTTTGCGCGTCGTCTCGCGCACCGAAGCCGAGGGTCGCTTGCGCACCTACACCGTCACGGGTCAGGTGTTTTTTGCCTCGGCGGAGCGTTTCACCAACGCCTTCGACTACAAGGAGGTCATCGAGCGGGTGCGCATTGACGTGAGCCGTGCCCATTTTTGGGACATCACCGCCGTCAGCGCGCTGGACAAGGTCGTCATCAAGTTCCGGCGTGAGGCTACCGAGGTCGAAGTCATCGGACTCAACGAAGCCAGCACCACCATGGTGGACAAATTCGCCGTCCATGACAAAGACGGCGCCGAAGACATGCTGATGGGCCACTGACAGGAGCCATGACCATGATTTACGAAAACAAAGTGCTAGCGTGTGTGGATCAATCCCACTTTGCCGATTACGTGGCCGACTATGCAGCATGGGCCGCACGCCTCATGGACGCACCGCTGGAGTTCCTGCACGTCATCGACCGCCATCCAGAGCAAGGTTCAGGTGCAGACCACAGTGGTGCCATCGGCTTTGACGCTCAGGAAAACCTGCTGACCAAGCTCTCGGCCGAGGACGAAGCACGCACCAAAAGCGCGCGGGAACAGGGGCGCATTTTCCTCAACCGACTGCGTGAACGGGCCATTGCCGCCGGTGCTGCGCTGGTTGATGTACGCCAGCGTCACGGCGAGCTGGAAGCCACCCTGGCCGAACAGGAACAAGGCGTACGCCTGCTGGTGCTCGGACGCCGGGGCGAAGCGGCAGAAAGCACGCAGCGTGACCTGGGCCGAAATGTGGAACGGGTCGTGCGCACCCTGCACAAACCGATCCTGACTGTGACCGCAGGATTCAAAACGCCGCAGCGCGTGATGATTGCCTTCGACGGCAGCATCGTCACCCGGCGCGGCGTCGCGATGGTGGCTGCCAGCCCTTTGTTCCGGGGTCTGCCCATCACGCTGCTGATGTCAGGAAATGAAAGCCAGGATGCACCCAAGCAGCTTGAATGGGCCCGGACCACGCTAGAAACCGCCGGCTTCGAAGTCACGGCCTTGCTGACCCCCGGTGACGCAGAACGCGTCATCGCCAGAACGGTAAAAGAGCAATCCATCGACATGCTCGTCATGGGCGCTTTCAGCCACTCCCCGCTGCGCAGTCTGTTGTTCGGCAGCAAGACCACCGATCTGCTGCGCTCGTCGACCATTCCTACCTTGTTGTTACGTTGACCGAGAGCCATGCTGATAGCCATTGATCTGGAACCGCTGCGTGAACGGCTACAGGTGGAGCTCAGCAAAACCATCGAGGCCATCCAGCAGGCCAGACAATCTGCCGCGCCGGTCGAGCTGGACCAGTCGAGTATGGGCAGGGTGTCGCGCAACGCAGCCCTTCAGCAGCAAGCCCTTGCCCAAGGCGTGCTGGATCGGCTCGCGCTGCGCCAGCGCAAATTAACAGCCGCACTTGACCGATGTGAGGCGGGCAGTTATGGCCTGTGCTGCGCTTGCCGGGGCGGTATGGAACCAGAACGGTTAAATGCCGATCCGGCAGCCGTTTTTTGTCAGGAATGTGTTACCGAGCGTCAGTGACGACAGCGCTTGGGACCCCAGTTTATTTCAACAGCACCGAACCCGACACATTGACACTGACATGGCTTAAACCAGCTTCTAGCGGCACTGGCGCCTCTTCTGCCACCGACCGGACACTGGCCGCCATCATGTAGGGCCGCACCGGGCCCGCCTGATTGGCGTCGACCTGAATGTCGCCCAGCGTGTAGCCAGCAAAGCCGAAACTTTTGGCAATCTCGGAGGCACTTTTTTGAAACTGTTCGATCGCCTGGCTTTGGGCTTTCGACTGCGCGCCCTGACGCTGCGACGCACTCAGGCCAAAGACAACACTGGCCACGCTCAGGGTTTGCAGTTGCGCGGCGGTCTGGCTGATGCGAACAAAATCATTGCCCTGCAACACCAGCTCGGCCGAGCCCTGCCAGCCCACCAGTTTGCCGTTGCGGTCGTGCCGAGGCGACAGCCCAAAACGCCCGGTGCTGACGCTCATCAAGGGGCTTTGCGCCTGGCGCCTGGCCAGGGTCAGAGCGGCATCCAGCGCTAACTTGAGCTGGTTTTGTACGTCCTGCGCATCGCCACCCTCACGCTGGGTACTCAGGGTCAGGGTCAGCTCGTCTTGCGGCACCTGGACCGTGGCACTGGACGACAGGCTCACGCGTTGTGTTGGCAGGCTTGGTGCAAGGTTTTGCGAAAAGGCAGTCGGGCTTGCCATCAGCAAAACGCCAAGGGCAAGCCCATTGATACTGTTTTTCATCTTTAAATCCTGGTGGGTAAGTGACCATCATGGGTGAATAAATTTGTAACAGCATGTCAATACAAATCAAAAAACTGTAAAAAACCAAATCTAAACACGCAAAATCACGCTTGTTACAAATTGTCCTGGAGCGAAGTATGTCCGCAAATGCTGACCATGTTGACAAAATTTTGGTGGTTGACGACGACGCGCGTATCCGCGACCTGTTGCGCCGCTACCTGACGCAAGAAGGTTTTGAGGTCTTGCAGGCCGAAGATGGCAAAGCACTCACCCGCGTGCTGTTGCGCGAACCGGTTGATCTGATCGTGCTTGACCTCATGATGCCGGGCGAAGACGGTTTGTCGATTTGCCGGCGACTGCGGGGCAACAACGACCGCACGCCCATCATCATGCTCACGGCCAAAGGGGAGGACATTGATCGCATTGTGGGGCTTGAGGTGGGCGCCGACGACTACCTGAGCAAACCCTTTAATCCGCGCGAATTGCTGGCCCGCATTCATGCCGTGCTGCGCCGCAGGCCACCCGTGGAAGCGCCGGGATCACCTTCGGCCGACAATGAAACCATTCACTTTGGAACTTTCAGGTTTGACCTGGGGGCCCGCATGCTGCACAAAGACCAGGAAGAAATTCCCCTGACCACCGGTGAATTTGCCATGCTCAAGGCATTGGTTCGACACCCGCGCCAACCCCTGTCGCGTGAAAAATTGGCGCAATTGGCGCGTGGGCGCGACTTTGAGCCCTTTGATCGCAGCCTGGACGTCCAGGTGTCGCGCCTGCGCAAACTCATTGAGGTGGATGCCACCTTACCGCGTTACATCCAGACGGTATGGGGCATTGGCTACGTTTTTGTACCTGATGGCGACTAAACCCGGGCTGAGTCTGTTCTGGCGCACATTTGTTCTGCTGGCGCTGCTGCTACTGGGCAGTGTGATAGCCTGGACCCAAACCCTGCGCGAGCTTGAATCCGAACCACGCGCCATTCAAACCGCGCGACAAATTGCTTCGCTGGTCAATCTGAGCCGTGCGGCGGTGATGCACACCGACAGCATCACCCAGGTCTCGTTGTTCAAAACCATGAAAGACCAGGAGCATGTGGTGATCATGCCGCGCGAACCCAATGACGTGGTTCAAACCCTGAAAAATGATGAGATCAACCGCTACATGACCGACGAACTGAAAGCGCGCCTGGGACCCACCACGCTGATCGCCGAACAAGTCAATGGGGTGCCGGGCTTGTGGATCGGTTTTGACATCAACCGGGACCATTTCTGGCTGCAAACGGACCGTTCCCGTTTTGACCAACCCGCGGCCAAGACCTGGCTGATCTGGCTCAGCACGGCAGCGACCTTGTCTTTGTTCGGTGCTGCGTTGATGGCGCGGCTGATCAACCGCCCCCTGAAAGACCTTTCTTTTGCGGCCAGGCAGGTGCGCGAGGGCGACTTTGAGGCCAGCCGGCTCGACGAAACCGTGACAACCAGCGAGATTCGAGCAGTCAACATCGGCTTTAACCGCATGACACAAAAACTGGCCAAAATTGAAGAAGACCGGGCGGTGATGCTGGCCGGCATCTCGCACGACTTGCGCACGCCCCTGGCCCGGCTGAGGCTGGAAACCGAGCTCAGCGTCAATGATGTGGAAGCCCGTGAAAACATGGCCAATGACATTGCGCAACTCGATGCCATCATCAACAAATTTCTCGATTACGCCCGGCCTGGTCAGATCAATCTGAGCCCGCTGGCACTGGCACCCATCATTGAGCTTTGTCTGAGCACACTGCGCAAACGTCCCGAACTCGAACTCAAAGTAGCCATTGAGCCCAAACTGATGGTGCTCGTCGATCCGGTGGAGTTGCAGCGCGTGATCACCAACCTGATCGAGAACGCGGCCCGTTACGGCCAGTCGGCCAATACCGGCATCGCACGGGTGGAGATTTCGGCGCGCCGGATGGACAACACCCTACTGCTGCGCGTGCGCGACCATGGCCCGGGGGTGCCCGAAGACCAACTCAAGCAGTTGACCACCCCTTTTTTTCGGGGCGAAGCGGCACGCACGGCAGCCAACGGCACCGGACTGGGGCTGGCGATTGTGCAAAAAATTGTCTCGCGCATGGGTGGCACGCTGGAGCTCGGCAATGCCAGCAGTGGCGGCCTGTGTGCCAACATCCGCTTGCAGCTTGCCGAAGCGAGTTGACAGGCAACCATCGGCCCGGGGCGGGCCTCCTACAAGGTTCAGCGATTGCCTGTGACGCGCGGCGGCAGGCCGGTGTGTTGGGTCAGCAACTGGCCGGGTTTGGGCGACTTGACGGTTGCAGTGCTTGAGTTTTTACGCCTTGCGCTGGTGTAGCTGCCGTCCGTCATGGGCTGAAACGTCGGAATCAAATGGTGCTTGCCGTTGCCAATCAGGTCGGCCCGGCCCATGGCCTTGAGCGCGTCGCGCAACAGTGGCCAGTTGTTGGGGTCGTGGTAACGCAAGAAGGCCTTGTGCAGACGGCGGCGTCTTTCGCCGCGCACCACGTCAACACGCTCGGCCCGATCATCGCGGTGGATACCCTTGAGCGGATTCAGGTCGGTGTGGTACATGGCGGTGGCGGTGGCCATGGGGCTGGGGTAGAAGGTTTGCACCTGGTCGGCGCGGAAGCCGTTTTTCTTGAGCCAGATCGCCAGGTTCATCATGTCTTCGTCGCTGGTGCCGGGGTGGGCGGCGATAAAGTACGGGATCAAAAACTGTTTTTTACCGGCCTCTGCGGTGTACTTGTCAAACAGGGTTTTGAACTTTTCATAGGTACCCATGCCGGGCTTCATCATCTTGGACAAGGGACCTTGTTCGGTGTGTTCGGGCGCAATCTTGAGGTAGCCGCCGACGTGATGCTGCACCAGTTCCTTGACGTATTCGGGGCTTTGCACCGCCAGGTCGTAACGCACGCCCGAGCCAATCAAAATCTTCTTGACGCCCTTCAGGGCGCGGCCACGACGGTAGATATTGATGAGCGGCTGGTGGTCGGTGCCCAGGTTTTGACAAATGCCCGGAAAGACGCAACTGGGCTTGCGGCAGGCGGCTTCGATCTCGGGGCTATTGCAGCCCAGTCGGTACATATTGGCGGTGGGGCCGCCGAGGTCTGAAATGGTGCCGGTGAAACCCTTGACTTTGTCGCGGATGTCCTCGATTTCCTTGATGACCGACTCTTCTGATCGGCTTTGGATGATGCGGCCCTCGTGCTCGGTGATCGAGCAAAAGGTGCAACCGCCAAAACAGCCGCGCATGATATTGATGGAAAAGCGGATCATTTCCCAGGCCGGTATCTTGGTGGCGTGGTCATGGCTGCCGTTTTCATCGGCATAACTCGGGTGCGGGCTGCGCGCATAGGGCAGGCCAAAGACCTGGTCCATCTCGGCGGTGGTGAGCGGAATCGGTGGCGGCGTGATCCAGACGTCGCGCGCAGTAGCGCCCTCCCCGTGCGCCTGTACCAGCGCGCGGGCGTTGCCTGGATTGGTCTCCAGGTGCAGCACGCGGTTGGCGTGCGCGTAGAGCACCGGGTCCGACCTGACCTGCTCGTAGCTGGGCAGCCGGATGACCGTGCGGTCGCGTGGGGGTAAAGTCAGCTTGCCGGTACGCTGGGCCAGTGCCGGGTTGGGCATGAAGGTGAGCGGCCGGATATTGACCCCAGTAGGGTCGTTTGTAGGGTCGACTTCAGTCGACCATGGCGGACTAAAGTCCGCCCTACAAGATTCACCCTGCCCGGCCGCCTGTTCGCTGGTGGTCTGGTAAGGATTGATATGCGACGCCACCAAACCCGGCACGTCGACGTCGGTGGAATCGATCTCGAACCAGCCCAGGCGGGTATCGTCGTCGGTGCGGCGCACAAAGGCGGTGCCGCGTACATCGGTGATGTGTTCCACCGGCTCACGCCGACTCAGGCGGTGGGCAATCTCAACGATGGCGCGTTCGGCGTTGCCGTACAGCAGCAGGTCGCACTTGGCATCGACCACAATGCTACGGCGCACCTTGTCACTCCAGTAGTCGTAGTGGGCGATGCGGCGCAGGCTGCCTTCAATGCCGCCCAGAATGATCGGCACGTCCTTGAAGGCTTCGCGGCAGCGCTGGCTGTAGACAATGGCCGCGCGGTCGGGCCGCTTGCCGCCGATGTCGCCGGGGGTATAGGCGTCGTCGGTGCGGATCTTGCGGTCAGCGGTGTAGCGGTTGATCATGCTGTCCATGTTGCCCGCCGTCACGCCCCAGAACAAATTGGGTTTGCCCAGTGCCTTGAAGGGCTCGGCGCTCTGCCAGTCGGGCTGCGCGATGATGCCGACGCGAAAGCCCTGCGCCTCCAACATGCGGCCAATCACGGCCATGCCAAAGCTGGGGTGATCCACATAGGCGTCGCCGGTGACCAGCACCACGTCGCAGCTGTCCCAGCCCAGTTGCTCCATCTCGGCGCGGCTCATCGGCAAAAACGGCGCCGTGCCAAAACGGGCCGCCCAGAACTTGCGGTAGCTGGACAACGGCTTGGCGGCACGCGGAAAAAAGGAGACGTCGACAGGGGCGTTCATGGGCACTCAGGGGTCAGGGAGAAGGCGCTGAGTGTAAGGTTTTGAGGCTTGAAACGTTGCCATCAAGGTCATTGCTGCCGTGACTTACCCACGCGTCGCTATAGAATCCGCGCTGCGTTAAAAAAAGCGCATTCGCTAGGGGTGTTGTGCTGCCGGGTTTGCTGGCAGGACGACTGAGAAAGTCCCTTTGAACCTGATTGAGGTAATCCTCGCGCAGGGAAGCAGGTTAAAAACCGGTGCTCGCCGTCTTCTCTGGCGAGGTTGTCCACCCCTTTCGACCGCCGACCTGCCAACTTTTTGCATGGAGCAAACAGATGGCAAACACACATTTTTCTGATTCAACCCAAGCCCCTCTGACGAACACGGCATTGTCACCCGTGCCCGCGCCAGAGCGGGTCTTCAACTGGCACAACCACGCCTCGCTGTGGTTCAGCCTGGGTGTGGGTCTGCTGGTGATGCAGGTCGGCGCCTACCTGGTGCCGGCCGTGGGCAGCCGCGATGCAGCCATCGCCATTGTGCTGGGTTCCTTGATTGGCGCCGGCCTGCTGGCCTGGACCGCGCGGCTGGGCTGCCAGACCGGCTTGTCGAGCGCGGCGCTGATGCACGCCACCTATGGCAGCGCCTTTGCGCGCCTGCCGGTACTGCTGAACATGGCGCAACTGATTGGCTGGACCACCTTTGAGCTGGTCATCATGCGCGACGGCACCGCCGCCATTGGTCAGCAATCGTTTGGACTGGGGCTTGACAGCGCCTGGGGCCGGGTATTGACCACGCTGTTGTGGGGTGGTGTGCTGGTGTTGTTGTTATCGCGCCCCATGACACAACTGGTGCGCAAAATTGTCAGCCGGGTGGCACTGCCGCTGGTGATTGCCTCGCTGCTGTGGCTGACCTGGCAATTTGGCGGCCAGGTGCAGGCGCTGGGGCTGGATACATTTTGGGCACGCCCGGGCGACGGCAGCATGGGCATGCTGTCGGCCATGGACCTGGTCATCGCCATGCCGGTGTCGTGGCTGCCCTTGGTGGCCGACTATGCGCGTTATGGCACATCCGACAAAAGCGCACTGCGCGGCACCTGGCTTGGTTATGCGCTGGCCAATATCTGGTGTTATGGACTGGGCGTGATGGTGGTCACGGTGGCGGCACCGGGCACCGACCTCGTCAGCGCCCTGCTGCTGGCTCAGGGCGGCCTGCTGGCCCTGACGCTGATTCTGGTCGACGAGGTGGACAACGCTTTTGGTGACGTGTACTCGGGCGCGGTGTCGGGCCACAGCATCAAGCCAACCTGGAGCGTGCGCCAATGGGGAGTGGCCCTGGCAGTGCTGTGTACCGGCCTGGCGCTGGTGCTGCCGATGCACAGCCTGGAGCCGTTTTTGCTGATGCTGAGCTCGGTATTTGTTCCGCTCTATGGGGTGATTCTGGGACGCCTGGCCCTGTCTGGCGGGGCCATGGTCAGCCACGGCAAACCCGTTGACCGGTCAGCGGCGCTGCTGTGGCTTGGCGGCATTGGCTGCTACCACGCGTTGGCGCAATGGGCGCCGCAATGGGGCGCGGCATTACCCACACTGGCGGCCACCTTTGTGCTGGCCTGGCTGACCCGCCCGGCCAGCCCCCTGACACTGGCCGGGAGCAAAGCATGAATATCGTCATTTTGGGCGCCGGCCTGATGGGCCGCCTGCTGGCTTGCGCGTTGGCGCGCGCTGGCCACACGTTGAACGTTTATGACGCAGCCGCGGCCGATTCACGCCGCGCCGCTGCGTTTGCGGCTGCTGCCATGCTGGCGCCGCTGGCCGAGTCGGCGGTCGCCGAAGACACGGTGGTGCGCATGGGGCAATATGGCCTGACACGCTGGCCAGCGCTGATCGCTGAACTCGATGCCCCCGTGTTTTTCCAGCAGCAAGGCACACTGGTGGTCTGGCACCGTCAGGACGCAGCTGAGGCACAGCGCTTTGGTCAGTTGCTGGCCGCCACCGCAAAGCGATTGCCCAGCCTGCCACCTCAAAAAACACTGGATGCTGCAGGGCTGAACCAGTTGGAACCCGGCATGGGCGCACATTTTGCACAAGGCCTGTACCTGCCGGGCGAAGGCCAGTTGGACAACCACCAGCTCATGGACGCGCTGCTGGCGCAATTGCAGCGCTTGCAGGTTACCCTGCACTGGAACACATCGCGCAGCCCGGGCGACTTTGCCCCAGGCCAGAGCGGCCAGCCTGACTGGGTGCTTGACTGCCGCGGCCTGGGTGCGCAGCCGCAGTGGCCCGGCTTGCGCGGTGTGCGTGGCGAGATCATTACCTTGCATGCCCCCAACGTGACGCTGTCGCGCCCCACCCGGCTGATTCACCCGCGTTACCCCATCTACATTGCCCCCAAGCAGGATGGCTATTTTTTGGTGGGCGCCACAGAAATCGAATCGGACGACACATCGCCCATGAGCGTGCGCTCGGCGCTGGAATTGCTCAGTGCCGCCTACACCGTGGACAGCGGCTTTGGCGAGGCACGCATCGTGGAACTGGTGGCGCAGTGCCGCCCCACCCTGCCCGACAACCTGCCCGCAGTACGCCGCCTGGGCGCGCGCTGCCTGCAGGTCAACGGCTTGTACCGGCACGGCTATCTGATCGCCCCGGCCATGCTGGACGTGGTGCTGCAGCTGATGCAGGGGGAGCGTTCAGCGCTGGCCGATGAATTTGAGCTGTCTTGCCCGCCTGACGTTGTAGGGTCGACTTCAGTCGACCATGGCGGGTGCAAGTCCGCCCTACAAGAGAGCGAAGCACGGCAATCCGTGCTCCCGGATGTTCGGGAGCCTGCTTGATGACAACGCCCATCAAAGTGCTGATCAACGGCAGCACGTTTGAGCTGGCTACCGCCGCGACGCTGGCCGATGCCGTGGCCCTGTTGCAGTTGAAGCCGCCTTTTGCCGCAGCCATCAACCTGCAGTTCATCCCCAATACCGCCTACCACCACACCCTGTTGCACGACGCAGACCAGATCGACCTGATTGCGCCGGTAACCGGGGGCTAAGGATTGCCCTCATGAACATGTATTCAGAAAAAACTCCCGGCGACGCCCTGGTGCTCTACGGCCGAACCTTTGCCAGACGCCTGCTGCTGGGCACCTCGCGCTACCCGTCACCCGGCGTGTTACAAGCTGCGGTCAAGCTGGCACAGCCGGCCATGCTGACGGCCTCGCTGCGCCGGCAAAACCTGCAAGCAGGCGATGCAATGCCCAACACTTTCTGGGCCATGCTCGCCGAGATGAACGTGCCAGTGCTGCCCAACACCGCCGGCTGCCACAGCGTGCAGGAAGTTATCACCACGGCACACATGGCGCGCGAGGTTTTTGGCACGCCCTGGCTCAAGCTGGAGCTGATCGGCGACGACTACACGCTGCAGCCCGACACCCTGAACCTGGTCGAGGCCGCCAGCCGGTTGATCAAGGACGGCTTCCAGGTGCTGCCCTACTGCACCGAAGACCTGGTGCTGTGCCAACGCCTGGTTGACGTCGGTTGCCAGGCCATCATGCCCTGGGCGGCGCCGATTGGCACCGGCAAGGGCCCGCTCAACCCCTATGCGCTACGCACCCTGCGCGAACGCCTGGACGTGCCGATGCTGGTAGATGCCGGGCTGGGTTTGCCGTCACATGCCTGCCAGGTGATGGAATGGGGCTTTGACGGCGTGCTGCTTAACACCGCCGTGGCACTGGCGCAGGACCCGGTGCGTATGGCGGGCGCCTTTGCCAATGCAGTGCAGGCCGGTCGCGCCGCCTTTTTGTCTGGCGTCATGCCCGAACACAACAGCGCGCAACCCAGCACCCCGGTGCTGGGAACGCCGTTCTGGCACCAGGCTTGACGGCACGACGAACAGCCCCAACCCAGCCTGGACGACAACAATGTCACACAACAGCGAACTTGACACCCTGGCCCGCGAAATCGTGCGCCAGCACAGCCATCTGGCCCTGCAGGCCAATCCGCTGCAACGGTTGCCGATGGACCTGACCGCCCTGCCCACGTTGCTCACCGCCACCATGACACAGGCGGTTTATGCCGCGTGCTGTGCCCTTGATTTCATTGACGCCGATGCCCAATGTGTGGCCAGCGCCTGGCAACGGCAAAGTGAACGCAGCGGCCACTTTGACGCCAACGCCTGGCCCACCGATCCGCAAGACTTTGGACAACTGAAGTCGACCCTACAACGAGCCACCAATGACAGTGGCTTTGACAGCTTTGCCCCCTGCCCACATCAATTGGGCCTGTACGCGGTGCTGCCCGATGCCACCTGGGTGGGGCGCATGGCGCGTGCCGGGGTACCGACGGTGCAATTACGTTTCAAGTCCGACGACCCGGGCGCCATCAAACGCGAGGTGCAGGCTGCGGTCCAGGCGGTGCAAGGCACCGGCGCCCTGCTGTTCATCAACGACCACTGGCAAGCGGCCATCGAGGCCGGCGCCTATGGCGTGCACCTGGGGCAAGAAGACCTGCAGAGCGCAGAGCTGGAGCCGATTCGCGCCGCCGACCTGCGTTTGGGCGTCAGCAGCCACGGCTATGCCGAGATGCTGCGCGCCGCAGCCGTCCAGCCCAGCTACATTGCCTTGGGTGCCGTCTATGCGACCACGCTCAAGCGCATGGCCACGCCGCCACAAGGCCCGGCACGACTCAAGATGTACGCCACGCTGCTGCGCAACACCCCCACCGTTGCCATTGGCGGCATTGACGCCGCACGACTGCCTGAGGTGCTGGCCAGTGGTGTTGGCTCGGTGGCCGTGGTGCGGGCGCTGGTGGCCGCTGACGCGCCCGAGGCACAGGTGACAAGCTTGCAGGCCATGTTTACATGCCGAACGCCGCACCGACTGGCCGAATGAATTTGGCCCTACAGAACACCCCTCGGCCGAATGAATTCGGCCCTACAGATCACGCAATTGCATGGGCAGTGGTGCAAAACCGTGGTTCAACGGGCCTTCGCCCTGACCCGTCTTGACCGAGGCCCCGGCCAGCAGGGCCTGGCGCACAAAGTCGCGCGCTTGTTGCACGGCTTGAGTCAGCGTGGCGCCCAGCGCCAAATGCGCGGCAATGGCGCTGGACAGCGTGCAGCCGGTGCCGTGGGTGTTGGCGGTGTTGATGCGCGGGGCCTGCAGCCACAGCGGTTCTGCTGATGCTTGCAACAACAGGTCCATCACCACATCACCGGCCAGGTGCCCACCCTTGAGCAGCACGGCACGGGCGCCGCGCGCTAGCAGTTCGGCCGCTGCTTGTGCCATGTCTTGCGCGCTGGTGAGCGGGCGCCCAACCAGCAAGGCCGCTTCGTCCAAATTAGGCGTGATCAGCGCCGCACGCGGAAACAGCTCGGCCACCAACACGGCAATGGCCGGGTCGTCGATGAGCTTGGCGCCGCTGGTGGCAACCATCACCGGGTCAAACACCACGCGGGTGAGTCGATGCCGGTCTATGGCCTGCGCCACGGCGCGCACAATCTCAGGCGAGTGCAGCATGCCCACCTTGACCGCATCAGCCCCAATGTCTTCCAGCACCGCATCGATCTGCGCGCGCAGCATGTCGGGCGGCACCGGGTGAATGGCGCGCACGCCGCAGGTGTTTTGCGCGGTCAGCGCGGTGATGGCTGTCATGCCAAAGCAGCCTAAAGCGGCAAAGGTTTTGAGGTCGGCCTGGATGCCGGCGCCGCCACCGCTGTCCGAGCCAGCAATCGACAGGACGCGGGGGTACTGGTGAATGCGTTCAATTGTCATAGTGACCTCTGTGCTCTGAAAATATCCTGAAATGACTGGGCGGCTGCTTGCGGGTTGGGGGCCGAACAAATGGCGCTGACCACGGCCAGGCCATCGGCACCAGCGTGCAACACCTCTGCCGCATTAGCCTGGTGAATGCCGCCAATGGCCACCAGCGGCAGCCCGGTCAAGGCCCGCACCTGGCGCACACCCGCCAGCCCCCAGGGAGTGGCGGTGTCTGTTTTGGTGACGGTGGCATACACCGGGCTGATGCCCAGGTAGTCCACCGCCTGCCCGGCCGCACGCGCTACGTCACCCAGGTTTTCTACCGACAGACCAATAAAAACGTGAGGTGGCAGGAGTTGCCGCGCCAGCGCCACCGGCATGTCGGACTGCCCCAGGTGCAGACCCTGCGCACCACAGGCCAGCGCCACATCGATGCGGTCATTGATGACCAGGGGCACGTCAAACGGTGCCAGCAGGTTCTTGACGGCCAGCGCCAGCGCCACGAAGTCGGGCGTGGCCAGCGCTTTCTCCCGCAACTGCACACAGCTCACGCCGCCCTGCACCGCCGCCAGCAGCACGTCGGCCAGCGTGCGCCCGCGCAGACTGGCCTGGTCGGTGACCAGATAGAGGCACAACGCCTCGGTCAATGCCTTGCGCATCGATTATTGGCTGACGACCAGCTTGAGGCGTTGTGTAAAGGTATCCTCGTCGAGCAACTGCAGTTGGTCCAGCAGCGCCACTTGCAGACTGCCCACGCCCTGGCCGTTTGCCTGCACCGCCTGGGCGGCCACTTCACCCACCACGCCCAGGTAGGCCATGGCCGCCACGGTGGCGCGCCAGGCATCCGGCTGCGCCGCACAAAACGCCCCCACCAGCGCCGTGGCCGAGCAGCCCACGCCGGTGATGCGCGTCATCCATTCATGGCCATTGGCCAGGCTGGCATGGCGACCGCTGGCATCGAGCACCTGGTCCACCGGGCCGCTCACACACACCACACCGCCACTGCGGGCGGCCAGATTGCGCGCGGCCTGCAGCGCATCGGCCACCGCGGCGCTGCTGTCCACACCGCGGGTTTGGGTGGCCAAACCCGCCACACTCATGATTTCCGAGGCGTTGCCGCGAATGACCGTCGGCATGGCCTGGCGCATGAGGGCCTGAATGCTTTCGTTTCTGTAGCGGGTGGCACCCGCCCCCACGGGGTCAAGTACCGTGGGAATGCCGCGCGCCGTGGCCACGTCCAGCGCCTGGCACATGCTCTTGATCCAGTAGGGCTCCAGCGTGCCAATGTTGAGCACCAGGGCCTGGGCAATGGCGGCCATGTCGGTCACCTCTTCATGGGCGTGCGCCATCACCGGCGACGCGCCCATGGCCAGCAGCACATTGGCATTGAAGTTCATCACCACCAGGTTGGTGATGCTGTGCACCAGCGGGCGTTGGACGCGCACCGCGAGCACGTCAGCCCAAAGATCGGAAGGTAGAAGCGGATTAGCCATGACAGATTCCATCAAGTGATCCGGGGCCGCTCAGCACAACGTGTGTTGTGAACGCTTTCCTACGCTGGTACGACCCAGATCAGGTTCAAAGAGTGTTTTCTCAGCCACCCGACCGGGCGGCACCTCTAGCGCTGTGGATTATGACGGATGCAGTATGGCAAGCTTGCCGCAGCACCGCCAGGCGCCGCAGCGCCCTAAACTGCGACCATGAATTCCAACGCCAGCCCCAGCTACCCCGACACCTTGCTCCCTGCCCAATTTCCGCGCCGCGTGCTGCTGGCGGTGAGCGGGCTCACACCGCAAATCGTCACCGAAACCCTCTACGCCCTGGCCGCCGACGAATTTGCCCCCTTTGTGCCCACTGAGGTCCACCTCATCACCAGCGCCGAGGGCGCACGCCGCGCTGAGCTGTCCCTGCTCAGCGACGACCTGGGCTGGTTTCACAAACTCTGCACCGACTACCACCTGCCCGGCGTCACCTTTGACCGCAGCCACATCCACGTCATGCGCGACGCCCACGGCCAACCCATGAACGACATCCGCAGCCCGGCCGACAACCGCGCCGCAGCCGACTTTATTACCGCGCAAGTGCGCGCCATCACCGCCGACTCGGGCTGCGCGTTGCACGCCTCCATTGCCGGTGGCCGCAAAACCATGGGCTTTTACCTGGGCTATGCGCTGTCGCTGTTTGGCCGCCCGCAAGACCGCCTGAGCCATGTGCTGGTGAGCGAACCCTTTGAGTCGAGCTACGACTTTTTCTACCCCACGCCCTACAGCCGCGTGCTGCAAACCCGAGACGGCCAACTGGCCGACACGGCCATGGCGCAGGTCACGTTGGCCGAAATCCCGTTTGTCAGCCTGCGCCACGGCTTGCCCACCAATCTGCTCGCAGGCGTGGCCAGCTTTAACGACACCGTGGCCGCCGCCCGCGCAGCGCTGGCGCCGGCCCAGCTGGTGCTGGACCTGACGCGCCAGTGCATTTTGGCCGGTGGTCGCGAGCTGACCCTGCCACCCGCCGAGCTGGCCTTGCTGGCAGTTTTTGCCCGTCAAACCCTGGACGGCCTGGAGCCCTTAAGCGCCCCCACCAAAGGCGTGCCCGACCCGCTCTGGGCCAAGCGTTATTTGCGTGAATACCGGCGCATCACTGGCAACCTGGCCGACATTGAAGGCACCGAGCGGGCCTTGAAAAACGGCATGGATGGCGAGTATTTCTCCACCCGCAAGTCCAAGCTGGAAACCCGCCTGCGCAACAAGCTCGGTCCCGCCGCAGCGGCCTACCGCATTCATGACGGCGGCACCCGGCCACGCCGTTACGCGTTAACCCTGAGACCTGATGCGGTACGATTCGCCACAGATGTGGCATTCCAGGAGGAATTTGATGACCATGCAAAACCCTGATTTACTGGCGGCATCATGCCGCGTGGCCTTGGCGGCTTACCTGCACGACCTGGGCAAATTTGCCGAACGTGCCCGCATTGATGTCAATAAAGAGGCGCTGGATGCCCATAAAACCCAGTATTGCCCGTTTCACACATTCGAACCCAATGGCAAAAACGGCTACCACACCCACGTTCACGCTGCGTACACCGGGCTGGCTTTTGACATCGTAGAGCAAACCACGCCGGATTTGATCAAGGGTGACATGCACCCTTTCATCAACCGGGCGCAATTGCAGGCCGACCACACCCAAGCCACCGATTCACTCATCAACGCAGCGGCCGCGCACCACCGCCCCGACACGTTTTTGCAGTGGATCATTGCCACTGCCGACCGCGTGGCCAGCGGCTTTGAGCGCGACGAATTTGAAAAATACAACGCGGCCAAAGACGAAGGCAACAACACCAAAACTGGCAAAAATCATTACCAAGCCCGCCAACTGTCACTGTTTGAACAAATCCGGTTAGACGGAAAACAACAGAAATTTGCCGCCAAAGACCTGCAATGGCGGTACCCGTTGCAAGCCTTATCACCCAGCGCGATCTTCCCGCAGCTGCGCGAGGCCTGCGAACCCGGTGACGATGCCCCGGCCCAAGCCCAATACAACGCGCTGTGGCAAGATTTTTTGACCGCGCTGCAAAGCATTCCCGCCTCGCACCGCAACAACTGGTCCTTGTGGCTGGACCACTTTGACACCGCCTGGCTCACTTTCACGCACGCCATCCCCGCCGCCACCGCCTTTGGCACCAAACCCGAAGTCTCGCTCTACGATCACAGCAAAACCACCGCAGCGCTGGCCACGGCCCTCTGGCGCTGGCACGAGGCGCAAGGCCAAACCGATGCCAGCGCCGCCGCCGCCCTGAAAGACCGTAGCGACTGGCACAGCGACAAACTGCTGCTGATCCAGGGCGATTTTTTTGGCATCCAGGACTTTATCTTTGCCGAAGGCAGCCAGACCAACAAGGCCGCCGCCAAACTGCTGCGTGGGCGATCTTTTCAGGTGTCGCTGTTCACAGAACTGGCCGCGCTCAAGGTGCTGGATGCCCTGAGCCTGCCGCCCACCAGCCAGATCACCAATGCTGCGGGCAAATTTTTGATCGTCGCACCCAACACGGCCGAGGTGCGCGCCCAGCTCGCACAAGTGCGTGCGGGCATCAACCAATGGTTCTTAAAACACAGCTTTGGCCTGGCCGGGCTGGGCCTGATTGGCAAACCCGCCAGTTGCAATGACTTGCTCAAGGGCCACTTCAAAACCTTGATGCAAGACCTGTTTGCCGCCCTGGAAAAAGCCAAACTGCAACGCTTTGACCTGACTGGCGCAGGCAACGCCGTGTTTGACGTGGCCTACCCCCATGGCGTTTGTCAATACAACGACAAGCTGCCCGCCGACCAGTCCGAAGGCCATAACAAGGCATCGGCAGCCCTGTCGCGCGACCAAATCACACTGGGCAGCGCCCTCACCCGAGAAGACCGCCTGCTGGTCGTGCGTGACCCCGCCGCACTCTCAGGCGGCAACCTGACCCGGCTTGAAGTACCTGTATTTGGTTACGGCGTGGCTTTCACAAAGAACGAAGAAGTCACCGGCAAATTCGGTGCGCTAGCCAAAGACGGCAACCTGCAGCGCTGCTGGGATTTCAGCCTGCCTGACAACCTGACCGACACCCTGTGGAACGGTTACGCCCGGCGCTTTATCAATGCCTATGTGCCGCACTTTTCCGAGCTTGACCTGCAAACCAGCAGCAAATACCTTGGACTTGAAGGCGAAGTCGACTGGGATGACCTGCGTTTTGGCATTGGCAAAACCCTCAACCACATCGCCTGCGACGACCGCACCTGCCCCAAAGAGCCCGACAAATGGCAGGGCCAAGTGGCACTGATGACCCTCAAGGGCGACGTAGACAACCTGGGCACCATCTTTCAGCAAGGCTTGGGCGAGACCACTTTTGCAAAAATGGCCGCACTGTCGCGCCAGATGAACGCCTTTTTTGCCATCTGGCTGCCTGCCATCTGCTCAGAAGAATTCCCCAACACCTACACCGTGTTTGCCGGGGGTGACGACTTCTTTTTGATTGGTCCCTGGCACAGCACACAAACGCTGGCGGCGCGCATGGCCGCAGAATTCAAAACCTATGTGGCGCACAACGACAACATCACGTTTTCTGCCGGCATGGTGATGACCAAACCCGGCCACCCCATCAACGCCTTGGCAAGCCAGGCCGAAGAGGCGTTAAGCGCAGCCAAGGGCACGGACAAAAACGCGCTGGTGCTATATGGCGAGCGGGTGCGATGGGGCGATTGGGGCAAGGTGCAGGCGGTGCAAGTTCAACTGGAGCGGGTACGTAATAGCTATGACCTGTCTACCGGCTACGTCTATGGCCTGATGCAACTCATCGATCTGGCCAGCGACAAGACCAACCCCGAACACGCCATGTGGCGCAGCCGCTTTGCCTACCGCACGCGGCGCTATGTAGTAGACAAGCTGCCGCACGACGTACGATCAATCGCGCAAAACGACTTGGCCAATCAGCTTGGTGAACAAGGCATCGAGCAGCTTGGCAGTCAATTTCGTATCCCACTTTTTAATCATTTCTATCGTCAACGGTAAGGAGCATCACCCATGGCAAGCAATTTCAACGACCGGGGCCCGCGCCAAACCGGCTGGGGTAACGACCGACAAGCCCCCCCACAAATCACCATCAACGTCAACGACATCAAATTGCAGTCGCCAATGCCGGTTGAGCTGTTTAACGGTATCGCGCAAGACAAAGCGATTACCGTGGCCCAAGCTGGGGGCGGGCGCAAAAACAAGTCCACCCAGTTGCGAAAGTTCTACGACGAATTGGTGCTTTGGTTTGACAAAGTACAGCTGGAGCGCACCAAAGAAGCCAAGGCCAGCAAATACACCGAAGTTGCGCCCTTCATCAAAATGATGAACGCCAAGGTGGCCTACGCCAAAGGACGCGACCATGTGGATGAGTGCTTTGAGCAAATGTTTTCGCACCTGATCCGCCAGATCGACAGCCCCGACAGCCTCAAACACGCCAAATTATTCATGGAAGCCTTCATGGGCTTCTACAAAGCCCAGGAGAAATAAGCCATGACGCAGCAGCAACTCACCGCCATCACCACCATCACTGCCACACTGGAGCTGGTCACCGGTCTGCGCATTGGCGCGGGCGACAGCGAAATGCACATTGGCGGAGTGGACAACACCGTCATCAAACACCCGCATACCCAGTCGCCCTATATTCCGGGCTCCAGCCTCAAGGGCAAGATGCGCAGCTTGCTGGAATGGCGCAGCGGCGCAGTCAAAGAAGAAGCCCTGGGCTGGAAAGACTATGAAAAAGCCAGTGGCAGCGTACAAGCCGAGGTCAAGCGCATCTTGCAGCTGTTCGGCATCAGTGGCGACGCCAAGCTGAGCCTTGACGACATCGCCACCATCGGCCCCACCCGCATCTCGTTTTGGGACTGCAACCTGAATCCGGCCTGGGAGGCGCAAATTCGCGAAGACAACTTTTCACTCACCGAAGTCAAGAGCGAAAACCGCATCAACCGCATCTCGGGCGTGGCCGAGCACCCGCGCCAGACCGAGCGCGTGCCCGCCGGTGCGCAGTTCGACTTTCGCCTGTCGGTCAAAAAACTCAGCGGTGATGGCGACGACTTGATCACCACCGTGCTGCAAGGTCTAAAGCTGCTGGAGCTGGACAGCGTCGGTGGCTCGGGATCACGGGGTTATGGCAAGGTCAAGTTTGTCGGCCTGAAAATTGATGGTGTGGATGCCCAAACTCGCCTGGACACCGTCAGACCGTTTGGAGGCTAAATCATGAGCAATGCCGTACTGGCTCAAACCATCTACCAGGCAGCCCAAGCGTTGCCGGACGTGCAGGCCGCAGAGGTGCTGGACTTCATCTATTTCTTGCGCACCCGGCAAGATCTGGCCGAGCATCGCGACCTGCAAGCTGCCCAGCAAGACTCCATGAACCATGTGTGGGTCAACAATGCTGATGAGGCCTTGAACCATGTTTAAAACAGGTACCGTAGTTTTGATGCCGTTTCCGTTCAGTGACGCTTCGGCTTCCAAGCGCCGGCCTGTCCTGATGCTGACGCAACCTGACCATCAAGGTGACTTTGTCGGCATGCCCTTGACCAGCCAACCTCAACCTGCGCCCGCATTGCAGCTTTTGCCAGGCCCAATGGCACTGGGCGGAACACTGCCCTTGGCCAGTTGGGTCAAAACCGATACCGTGTATTCGCTCAGCGAGACGCGGATCATCAAAATCATCAGGCGCCTGGGCGATGACAGCCGCACCTACTGCATGCAGCAGTTGTGCCTGTACCTGAATCGGGGGCAATAACGATGCGAACCTACCGCTTCACCCTGCGCCCCTTGAGCGCCTTTGGCACACCGCTGGCCGGTGACACCCTGTTTGGCCAACTGTGCTGGACGCTTCGGCACCAGCTTGGCAATGCCCGCCTGAACGACCTGCTGCACGGCTACACCAGCGGCCAGCCGTTTGCAGTGCTGTCTGATGCCCTGCCCACAGGCCATGTGCCGCTGCCATGCGTGCCCTCTGAACTATGGCAAAGATCCAATGCCGCTGATGCGCCTGACCGCAAAGCCCTCAAGAAAAAGAAATGGCTGCCCACCGCTGCACTGGCCACCCCTTTTGCCACCTGGCAAGCCAGCGCGCACAGCGACACCGAAGTGGCCGCGCCCTTGATCAGCGCCTGGGCTACGCAAGACCACCATCGCAACCCGGCGGGCAGCAGCCACACCGAGCGAGCCCAGCCACACAACACCATCAACCGCCAGACCGGCACCACCGGCGAGGGACAGTTTTCGCCCTACGCCATGCCGCAGCTCTGGTTTCACCCGGCCATGCAATTTGACTTGGTTGTGGTGCTTGACGAGGTGCGCTTGGGCATCACCGAGCTGAGCGCTGCTCTGGGCTATATGGGGCAAGTGGGCTTTGGGCGGGATGCCAGCATTGGGCTGGGCAAGTTTGAGCTGGTGGGTGAAGCGGTCACCAACAGCCTTCACGGCGGGGGCTCCGCGCCAACAGGGAGCACGGCCAACAGCTACCTGACGCTGGGACCTTGTGCACCGCAGGGCCTGGGCTTTTGCCCAGTGCGCAGCACCTACCAGGTGGCCACTCGCTTTGGTCGCCATGGCGACTCCGCCGTGCAGTCGGGCCAGCCCTTCAAACGCCCGGTGCTGCTGGCCAAGGCCGGCGGCGTGTTTTGGCCTGAAACGCTGGATGCATCACGCCAGTTCATTGGCCAAGGCTTGGGCGGCAGCGCCAATCCGGTGTCGCTGGCCATGCCCGAAACCGTACAGCAAGGCTACGCCCCGGTGATTGCCATCGCGCAGCTTGTGGAGACAACCGCATGAATCAGTTTTTAAAAACCTACCGTCTGGCGCTCACCCCGTTGTCGCCCATTCACATCGGCTGCGGCGAAGACTTTGAGCCAACCAACTATGTGATTGATGACAAGGTGCTGTATGGGTTTGAACCGAGTCGGGCAGTGCTCAGCGACGCACAAAGAGCCAAGTTAACCGATGCAGGTAACCGTGCCTCGTTGTTGGGGATACAGCGCTTTTTTAAGGACAACGCCACAACTTTCAAAGCACAGGCTGATGTCTTGATACCGGTCAGCCACGGCGTGGCTGAAAAATACGACCGAGATGTGGGCCGAGCGGTCAACTTCGAAGCCAATGGCAACCGGGTGTTCAACCAGTTCTTTATAGAACGCTGCAGCTACACAGGCCAGCAAAACTTGCCCTACATCCCCGGCAGCAGCTTCAAGGGCGCCATTCGCACTGCATGGCTCGATGAACTCAACTGCCAACGCCAGCCCAGCGATGTGCAGTTCAGCTTCAAGGGCGAAGCCAAATCCACCACAGCAATGGAAAAGCGACTGTTCAAGGGCGATTTCCAAACCAGCCCGTTGCGCTTGCTCAAAATTTCCGACCTGATGCCAGCGGCGCAACTTGACCCGGCCCGGCGGGTGCTCTACGCCGTGAACCTGAAGAAAAAGCAAGTTCTCAAAGATGGCAACGAATTGCAGCCCAAAGGCATTGCCGCCCGCAAGGAATGTATCCTGCACGGCCAGTACCGCGCTTTTATGGCGGATGCCGTGCTGCCATCACTGGACCCGCACACCGACGCCAAAAATACACCTGCGCCCGAATTGCGCCCCGCTGACCTGCGTCAGATAGCACGCCAGTCCAACGCCTACAACCAAACCCGACTGCAACGCGAATTAAGCGTGCTCGATGGTCGGGGCATGCTGAACCCCGCCTGGAAACAAAGTCTGGCGGTGCTGCTGTCTGGTGAACTTGGTAAAAAGCTGACCCAAGGCGATGCCTTCCTGATCCGCCTGGGCCGGTATGGCGGCGCGGACAGCAAAACCCTCTCTGGTGACAGAGTGGCGCATATTAAAATCATGGGGGCCAAAGGCCAGCCGCCTTCATTTGAGAGCACCACCAAAACCGTCTGGCTGGCCGCAGAAAACGAGCATGATCAAAAGCACCTGCTCCCCTTCGGCTGGGCGGTGGTTGAAATCGACCCCAAAGAAGGCGACCTGCCCCAACTCAAAGCCTGGTGCGAAGCGCAGTCAAAAGACCGCCCCGACATGGCAAAACTGCGCCAGCAGTTTGCGGCTGAAAAACAAGCCGCCCTGATGCAAAAAGCAGAGCAGGAAGCGCTTGCTGCGCAGAAACTTGCGGAAAAAAATGCAGCGGAACTTGCTGCCCAGCAACGTGCCCAAGCTTTGGCCAGCATGACGGCCCAAGGCCAGTTGATAGAGACGCTGCGGCAAAAGTGTGACAACCATGCCAGCAGAATGCCACCCCATGGCAACTTCAAGCACCAAGCGGCCAACATCGCCAAAGCTGGCCTGTTTCAGGAGGCCGACCAACTCATCAAACAAGCTTTGAGCCATGCAGACTGGTCAGTTGCCGACAAACAGTCGCTGGCCGACATGATTGATGCCTGTTTGCCAAAAGTGGTTGCGCCGTTTGGCAAGGACGAACGAAAAAAACTCAAACTGGCTGCCTTGCGCGGTCAATCCTGATGGCGATTGACTACCATGACCGCGCCTGAACGACGACGCCTGGAGCCGCACCCGCATCTCACCGATGCCCAACTCGACTTGTACGACCGCATGGGTGAGATCAGCGAGGATGGTTTTTGCGCTGGCTGGATTGATGGCAACGAGTACAGCATCTGGCATGCCCTGAACCATGGTGATTCCAGTCCATCCCATCGACGGATGAGTCCACGGCTGTTGCGCCGCTGCCAACTACTTTGCAGGGACATCGGTGGCTGGATTTATTGGGCTGACGGCCCACAATTCGCACCAATGGCGCAGTGGCTGGCGATGTTTGAAGCATGGCAAAAGAGCCAGAGCAAGCCAAAATAGATGAACTATCCCACGCCAACGCCCTGAAAATCGCCCTTCCCCTTGATATCACCCCTACCTTCCTTGTCAACATGTCCCACGCCAACCCAACTCTCGACCTGACTTCGTTTTGCGCTGCCTTGGCTTCCCTACAACGGGCTTTGGCCCGATGGGAGACTACAGATAAGCAGGATGAAGAACTGCGCGATGCCTGCATCCAGCGCTTTGAATACACCTTCGAGCTGAGTTGGAAAATGCTTAAACGTCGGCTGGAACTCGACCTGCCCGATGCGCAAAGCGTGGATGCGATGAGTTTTCGGGAACTGATGCGCAGTGGTGGTGAACGTGGTTTGCTGCGCGATGTGGATGCCTGGATGGTGTTTCGGGACAAGCGCAACATCACGTCGCACACCTACAACGCCGCCACGGCTGCCGACGTTGCGGCCGCTATCCCCAGCTTTGTGCAGCACGCCCAAGACTTGTTAGACCAATTGCAAGCCAAAGGTGCCGACCATGCTTGAACTTGCCGCACGCCAGCAGCAGCAGATTCAACACCTTCTGTCTCAGCGCCTGCCCCATGTCACAGCGGTGGCTTTTGGCTCGCGCGTGACCGGCTGGCAACACGGCATCCATCCCAAGCCCTACTCTGACCTCGACATCGCCCTGTGGGGTATGCACCCCACAGACGACATCGCCCTGGCCAATTTGCGCGCAGATCTGGAAGAAAGCCCACTGCCGTGGCGTGTTGACATCAGCAATGCCGACAGCCTGCCCCCGACTTTGCGGGACCAAATTGAACACTTCGGCGTGTGCATACAAGGGCAATGCGCACCACCGCCTGTCTCTAACTAATCATTGCTTGGGGCTTTTCTCTGCACTTGCCTACCCATGCCTCATATCCTCACCCTGCCCCGCACCCAAGCACCAGCACTGCCCGAATCCGGCTGCTGGTCTGCAGACAAGCTTGATTTTTTAAGCCCCCCTTATTGGCAGAGCCGCCAAGTAGCCGAACACGACGAGCGCTACCTGCAGCCCATCCCCTACCTGGTGCTGCACAATGCCCAAGGTCAGATCTGGTGCTACCAGCGCACCGGCGGCGACGCCCGGCTAAACGGGCGCTGCAGTTGCGGTGTGGGTGGTCATGTGGACCATGGTGACGAAAACCCAACTCCCCCCTTCAACCCCGAATTGACCTTGCACCGCGCCCTGCTGCGCGAACTGGCCGAAGAGCTGGGGGCCAGCCCCGCCGATTTGCACCAGCTGCAGTTCCAAGGCTTGATTTATGAAGGCTTGTCTGCCGTTGGCCGGGTGCATTTGGGCATGCTGTTCACGGCGCAATGGCTGCCACACCAGGCACCGCAGCCGGTGGCAGGTGAGGCTTTGGCAAGTTTGGGGTTTCATGATGCAAGCAAGATCGCCAACAACCCGCAGTTTGAGCTTTGGAGCAGACTCGCGGCACAGCATCTGTTATGAACAAAAACATCCTGCTTTGCACACTCGGGTCCAGTTGGGCCGTGATTCCTGAAATCCTGGGTTGGCTGGCCCCTGACGTGCTGGATTTGTATGCACATCACCCGCAGTGCGCGGCACTGGATGCGGTACGCCGGCAGCACGGGCTGAAGGCACCCGATGAGCTCTGGGTTTGTACCACCGAAGGCGCGCAAACCCAGGCCAGCCTGGCCTATCTGACGACCTGGTGGCGGCAACTGGGGCAAGTTTTGCCGCTTCGCGTCTGGACTGCCGCCGGTACCGACCAACTGGCCAGCCAGCCTGAATGTGACCATATCCGCGAGCTCACCATGCGCGTAACGCTGCTGGCCAGTGAACAAGTGCGGGGTGGGCAACTGGTGCTGTCGCTGGCCGGTGGGCGTAAAACCATGAGCGCCGACCTGCAAACCGCCGGTAGCCTGTTTGGCGCCCGCGCCTGGCTGCATGTGGTCAGCCCCGAGCCCGCGCCTGCGGCCCTTTTTGCCAGAACTGATGAGGCCAAAGCCGCCCAACCCGCCCTGTTCAGCCAGCCACTGCCGGCTGAACTGGCCGCCATCACGCCACTGGTGGCAGGCGTAGGCACACGCAACGAGCTGCTTGACATCGCCATCAACGGCCAGCGGGTGGACAGCCACAGCTTTGCGCTACCGTTGGCAGCGTCAGGTACTGTGCTGTCCTGGCCACTGCCACCAGCAGGTGATGCACTCCAACGCGAACTGGTGCGCCGTCAGGCCCAAAGCAGCCAACTCATGGGCAATTTCATGGCCCAACTGGCGCAAACCGAGCACCACGACAACTGGCGCAGCCTGTACCGACTGCCGCCCGCACAAATCCAGGCTTTGCGCGCCACACGCTTGGGGCCCGAACACACCGACTGGCTCTCCACCTTGCCCAAGGCCGATTTGCACCGCCATCTGGGCGGCTGCCTGGACCTGGCGGCACAGCGCGATGTGGCCCAGGCCATCTGGGACAGCATGCGCCCTGCCGACCGGCTGCAACGCCAGGGCGACGTCGCCTGGCTGTTGATGCAAGACGACTGGCCGTGGGACTGGCCACAATGCCTGCGTGCGCAACCCGCGCCGCACCCGGGCCAAAGTGGCACCCACACCTTGCGTGCAGAACGCTGCGCCATGGTTTTGCTCAACGCCGAAGATGAAACCCTGCAACGCCACCTGTTTGATGTGACCGAGCCGCGTGTGGCCCTCAAAGCCAGACACCCGCATGGATTTAGCGCCTATGAACGCCCCGGTGAGCTCAGTGGCTCGGCCCTGTTGTCACACCCGGCTGCGCTCAAGCCCTATGCACAGGCCTTGGTGGCACAGGCCCGCGCCGAAGGACTGGCCTACCTGGAGCTGCGCGGCAGCCCGCACAAATACTGTCCACACGACCCAGCCGGTTTTTTGCGCGATTTGTACACGGCCCTGTTGCAAGCGGGCGCCCAAGTGGCAGCAACGCCAAGCCCAGCCGGCGAGTCTGGCGTGCGCATCGGTTTTATCTGGATTTTGGACCGCCGCCAAAGCGACACCATGGCGCAGGTGGTGCTACAGGCCGCTAATGCCCACTCCAAACTGAACGGCTTTCTACTGGGGCTTGATCTGGCCGGTGACGAAGGCACCCACGCCCCGCAAACGCTGGCCAGCGCCTTCATGCCAGCGTTTGCCAACTGCCTGCCGCTCACCATCCACGCCGGCGAAGGCGAAAGTGCCCAGCACATTTGGCAGGCCGCCTACCACCTGCACGCCGACCGCATTGGCCACGGCCTGACGCTGGCCGACCACCCGCAACTGATGGCGCGTTTTCGCGACCGCGGCATCTGCCTGGAACTGTGCCCCAACTCCAACCGCGAGGTAGTGGGCTTTGCTGACCCAGCTTTCCCCGCATCGGCTGGCCTGCCCAAATACCCCTTGCGCCAATTCATGCAGGCTGGCCTGCCGCTGGCCTTGAGCACCGACAACCCAGCCATCAGCCGCACCACCCTGGCGGGTGAATTTATGGCCGCAGCCCGCATGAGTGACGGCGGCCTGACGCTGTGGGAATGCCTGGCCCTGATACGCCAGAGCTTTGTGCATGCCTTTTTACCCAGCGCCGAGCGCGAGGCGCTGCTCAAGCGGGTAGACGGGCAAATATTTGCCATACTGACCCATCAATAAATTAACCATGCCCACCCACCACACCCACCTCTGCCTGGTCTCTGCCCAGGCCACCCCTAACCTGCTGCCCGCGCTGGACGAATCCTGGCGGCCGCGCAAGGTGGTGCTGGCCTGCAGCGCCCAAATGAAGCAGGCCGCCGTAGCCTTGCGCGCAGTCATCCAGACCAAATGCCCCGGCCTCACGGTGGATACCCTGGAGCTGCCCAACGCCTATGACTATGCGGCGCTCAGTGACACCTTTATGGACTACCTGGCCAACCACCCCACCGAAGACATTGCCCTGAACGTCACCGGCGGCACCAAGCTGATGGCGGTGGCGGCACAAGAGGTTTTCCGAGCAGAAAACAAACCCGTTTTTTACGTCAATGTGGAAAGTGACGAGGTGCTGGTACTGGGCCAAAAGACCGCCAGCCAGCCCCTGCGTGCCAAGCTCAAAGTGCATGAAATGCTGCGCGCCCACGGCCACACCGTCACCACCCAGGAACAGCCCCAGCTAAGCCGCGAACTGCGCGACCTGACCGCCCGGCTGATCGACCATGTCGCCAGCGCCGGGCGCGCCCTGGGCACCGTCAACGCACTGGCCCGCGCCGCCCGTGATAACCCCACCCTGCGCGTAGAACTGACTCCGGCGCAATATGACTCCCGCTCGCTGGGCGACATCATTGCGCTCTTTGCCGACGCCGGGCTACTGCGCCAAACCGGCCAAGTGCTGGTTTTCAAAAACGAAGAAGCGCGCGCCTTTGTCAATGGCGGCTGGCTTGAATCGCATGTGTTTGAAGCCTTACAGTCGCTGCGTGCCCAGCACGAAGGCCTGACCGACGTGGCCATGGGCGTGCGCGTGGGCTTTGGTGGGTCGGATGCGCGCAACGGCAAAAGCCGCGACAAAAATGAGATCGATGTGGCGTTTTTGTACCGCAACACCCTGCACCTGATCGAATGCAAAACCGCCAACCTGGCCCAAAGCGGCAAGGGCGACGACAACAAAGCCACCGAAGCACTTTACAAAATGGAATCCTTGCTCAAGCTCGGCGGCATTCGCACGCGCGGCATGGTGGTGGACTACCGCGGCCAGCTCTCCAGCAGCGAAGCCGACCGCCAGCGCGCCCAAGAGGCAGGCATTGCCATCGTCTCGGGCGCCGCACTGAAAGACCTCAAGGGTGCCATCAGCCGCCTTTGGCTGACCAAAGGACAGTGAGCCATGTTCACCGCCCCTCTCCCCATCGCCCGCTACCGCTTTACCGTCCGCGTACAGCAGCCCCTGGCCCTGCCCGACTACGCCGGTTCCTTGCTGCGCGGCCAGTTTGGCGCCGCCCTGCGCAACGTGGCCTGCATGACGCGCCAGCCCACCTGCCCCGGCTGTCCGCTTATTCAGACCTGCCCTTACACTCGCATTTTTGAGGCACCGCCGCCGCCAAAAGGCAGCCACGCGTTGCAAGACTTTAGCCAGATCCCCAACGCCTATGTGCTGGAGCCGCCCACACCGGGAGCACGGGTGCTGGATGCAGATGACGACTTTGAATTTCATCTGGTGCTGGTGGGCCACGCCATCGACCAGCTGGCCCTGATCATTTTTGCCCTACAGCGGGCGCTGGCGCAGGGTTTGACGCGTGCCCGAGTGCCAACCGACCTGCTGCAGGTGGACTGGGTCGATGCAGCTGGCACTGCGCACCCTATGTGGTCGACTGAATCACCCACACTGCGCAACCATGCCGCAGTGCTGGCCCTGCCTCAGGCACACCCCAATCCCAGTCTTCACCCAACGGGTGAAGGAGCCAATACAGCTGCCAGCGCCCCCGCTTCGATGCGCCTGCACATTCACACCCCGCTGCGCCTGCAAAGCCAGGGCAAACCACTGGGCATTGGCCAGCTCACACCCCGCACACTGATTGCCACACTGGCCCGGCGCACCGCCTTGCTCATGGATTTTCATGCGGGTCAAAGCGGCTGGGGCGAGGCCGCCAAACGCATCACCCACCTGAGCGAAAGCCTTACTGACACCCAGGACCTGCACTGGTTTGACTGGACGCGCTACTCCAGCCGCCAGCAGCAAGAGATGACGCTGGGCGGCGTGCTGGGCAGTTGGACGCTGCACGGCAATCCCGCTACGCTGGCTGAAATCTGGCCCTGGCTGTGGCTGGGCCAATGGCTTCACGCCGGAAAAAACGCCAGCATGGGCCTGGGCGGCTACACCCTCCACGGCAAGCTTGCCGCAGCAGACAAATAACGCCCGGCGCCAAACAATGGCGCCATGACCCAACGCTTGCTCCACCTGGCCTGCTACGACGTCGCTGAACCGCGCCGCCTGATTGCCGCCCTGAAACTGGCGCGCGTGTATGCCACTGGCGGGCAAAAGTCGGTGCACGAGCTGTTTTTAACGCCTGCCGAGCGCATCGACCTGGTAGTAGACATGAGCGCCCTGCTTGACCTGTCTACCGACCGCTTTTTGCTGCTGCGGCTAGACCCGCGCAGCCACGTTCACACGCTGGGCAAAGCCGTCAAGCCCGCTGACCCGGACTACTTTTATGTGGGGTAAACCATGACACTGCTGCTACTTGACCGCGCCCAGCTCGAAATCAAATCCGAGGGAGAAACCCTGGCGCTGTACGAAGCCGGCACACGCCGGGGCACCGTGCCCATCAAGCTGCTCGACCGCTGCGTCATCCACGGCGCACAAACGCGGCTTGACACCGGCGTGCTGATGAAGCTGGCTGAGGCCGGCGTGACCACCACCCTGATGAGCCCACGCAGTCCGCGCCGCGTAGCCCTGGTGCTGGGCAGCCAGCACAACGACGCCGCCGTGCGCCTGGCCCAGGCCCAACGCGTCATGGACGATACCGCCTGCCGCCAATGGGCACTGGCCTTGGTGCGCAGCAAAATCACACGCCAGCGCCGCACCCTGCTCACCCTGCAAGCCGCCCGCCCCGATGCCCGCAAACCCCTGTTTGACGCGCTGCAAACGCTCGACCCCATCCGCGCCCAACTGCGGGATTTCACCCAAACCACCACAGAACTCCCAACACTGCCCACCCTGCTGGGCCTGGAAGGTGCGGCGGCGCGGGCCTACTTTGGCGGCTTGGCAGGTGTGTTTGCCCCGGCTCTCAACTTTACCGGGCGCAACCGCCGCCCCCCGCGTGATCCGGTCAACGTCTGCCTTTCCTTGAGCTACACCATGGTCCACATGCAGGCCGTGCAACATTGTGTGCAAGCCGGGCTTGACCCCATGCTAGGCTTTTACCACCGCCCCAGCTTTGGCCGCGAAAGCCTGGCCAGCGATTTGATCGAGGCGCTTCGCCCTGCCATCGACCTGTGGGTTTGGAACCTGTTGCGCAGCCGCACCCTGCGCGAAGACCACTTTAGCCTGGACAAAGGCGCTTGCCTGCTGGGCAAAGCAGGCCGCGCCATCTATTACGCAGAATGGGAAAAGCACAGCGCTACCTGGCGTCGCTATTTACGCCTGCAATGCCAAAGCCTGGCCCGCAACCTGCGCCAACAAGGCACCGTTTGGCTGGCACACCCTGACGAGGACGACGAGGCATGCTGAAAAATAAAACCACTTGCGCCCCCCAACCCGGCCCGGGCGCCAGGGCCTTGTACCTGGGCGGGCGCGAACACAAACGCGTAAGCTGCACCGCCGAAGCCCTGGTGGTTACCAACGCCCGGGCGCAGGTAATGCGTTTTCCGCTGGTGCGGGTGGCACGGGTGGTCAGCAGCACCGACGTGGTGGACTGGAGCGGCACGGCACTGGCGCTATGCATGCGCGCGGGCATTGGTATCACTTGGCTCGACATGCGCGGCCAGGCGGTGGGTAGCATATATGCCCAGCCCCGCAACACAGCCAGTCTGGCCACGGTGCTGGAGTTGTGGGCCGAGCGCGCCGACGGCGTGCAGCTTTACCAGCATTGGTTGCGCGCCCGGCGCATGGACACCCTGGTGCGTTGGCGCAAAGAACACGCAGACGTGGTTACCCCGCAACAATGGGAAGCCACCAAGCGTGAATATGTGTATGCCAGCCAATACACCGTGCACCTGCCAGAACCATTGCGCCACCTGTGCCTGGCCTACGTGGCGGCCCAGCTCAACAGCCATGGCCTATGCCCACAACTGTGGGGGCCGAGTTTGGAAAGTATGGACCTGGACGAGGACCTGTGCGATTTGCTATGGGCAGAGATGAACCTGGGCGCTGGCACCCTGGCCGATACGGTGCAAGACAGCGCCACCGCCACCCAACTGTTCGAGCGCTGGAGCGCGCGCAACGCCAGCGCACTCACCCTGCATCTGGTTCACCTTCACCGCACCGCCCTCAAAGCCATGCACACCTGAAAAAATTAACCCGACCCACACCATGGCCCAAAACGACACCGCCCGCTACCTGGTCACCTACGACATAGCCGACCCCAAGCGCCTGAGCCGCCTGTTCAGATTTCTGAAAAAACAAGGCGTGCCGATTCAATACTCGGTGTTTCTGGTGGAAAACACCGCCGCAAAAATGGGCAGCCTGATGGTGAAAATAGCAAAACTCATTCACAAGGACGCAGATGATGTGCGCGCCTACCGAATACCGGAAAACGGCTGGCAAGTCACCTTAGGTGCCAGCATCCTGCCAGAGGACGTGTTGCCCGGTGCTGGTACCAGATGATCGCTTCATTGCATTCTGTAGTGCCAAATTCATTCGGCCAGTCCAACGCAGTTGGTCCAGGCACTGTCGCCGCCCGGCACCCAAGCCAACAACTTGCCCTATCATGCACACCGTCCAACACGAGCAAAGCATTAGCCCTGAAAAGACGATCCATCAACGCCAACCGTGCTCGCAAGCCCATGAAAGCGTTGAGGATTCCGACCAGTGCCAAGTAAATACCAGCCCTGAATTCAAAGGGATTAAGACCATTCAGAGATTCTAGGTATATCGCTGGCGGCAAGTAAATACCAGCCCTGAATTCAAAGGGATTAAGACTCTCAGAGGATATAAACCAGCACCCACCCCCATAAGTAAATACCAGCCCTGAATTCAAAGGGATTAAGACCCCGTTGTCTGGATTAATGAATCCAGCTTAGCCCAAGTAAATACCAGCCCTGAATTCAAAGGGATTAAGACTTGGCTGCACCAATATAATACACTACCGCTGACAAGTAAATACCAGCCCTGAATTCAAAGGGATTAAGACACACTAACCTAATGTGGCTCACGCTGTTATTTTAAGTAAATACCAGCCCTGAATTCAAAGGGATTAAGACCTCGCCAACAGACGGCACATACACAGCCTTGCAAGTAAATACCAGCCCTGAATTCAAAGGGATTAAGACCCTAGAGATTACTCTGCTGCAGCATCTTCGGCCTAAGTAAATACCAGCCCTGAATTCAAAGGGATTAAGACGCGAAGCACATTGACCAAGCGATTCATAGGCAAGTAAATACCAGCCCTGAATTCAAAGGGATTAAGACGGCCGAGTTGACTTGATGCACGCCACACGGCTGAAGTAAATACCAGCCCTGAATTCAAAGGGATTAAGACGGCGTCTTTTACATCGGCAGCCACGTCTTGCATTAAGTAAATACCAGCCCTGAATTCAAAGGGATTAAGACTTGGTGCCCGCAATGGGGTTTTCAACTTGCAGCAAGTAAATACCAGCCCTGAATTCAAAGGGATTAAGACCCAAATGCAGGGTCTGCAGCATGGTCTGGAGTTGTAAGTAAATACCAGCCCTGAATTCAAAGGGATTAAGACCATTGCCCCCGTTGGTGCCGCTGTGGCGCTTGAAGTAAATACCAGCCCTGAATTCAAAGGGATTAAGACGCCGCTGTGGCGCTTGACTAGTTGGTACAGGCGCAAGTAAATACCAGCCCTGAATTCAAAGGGATTAAGACAAAAAAGCCTAGAGGAGATTAGAGGAGAGGAGATAAGTAAATACCAGCCCTGAATTCAAAGGGATTAAGACGCCACTGTGATCGACATCACACCTCACCCATTGAAGTAAATACCAGCCCTGAATTCAAAGGGATTAAGACGCGCTGCGATAGCGCATCAATACCATTTTGACAAGTAAATACCAGCCCTGAATTCAAAGGGATTAAGACCTTAAAAAGTCGTCAAGTGTGTTTTGGTCGTAAAGTAAATACCAGCCCTGAATTCAAAGGGATTAAGACGATTACCACGAGTCATAAGCCTGTCAACAAGTGCAAGTAAATACCAGCCCTGAATTCAAAGGGATTAAGACAGGCATTGCCAGCCGCAATCGTCGTGGCCGTGCGAAGTAAATACCAGCCCTGAATTCAAATGGATTAAGACCATTGTATACAGTGCTTTATCTTTGGCAGTATAAAGTAAATACCAGCCCTGAATTCAAAGGGATTAAGACATATCCCCAAAATGGTAACATGCCGGGGATTGAAAGTAAATACCAGCCCTGAATTCAAAGGGATTAAGACTGTTCCGCATTGTAGTTCACGACGACGAGTTAAGTAAATACCAGCCCTGAATTCAAAGGGATTAAGACGTATTGTGTAATATGTGCAGTCGCAGACTCTAAGTAAATACCAGCCCTGAATTCAAAGGGATTAAGACTTGAATGTACATAATAATAATTATTGGCAATGAAGTAAATACCAACCCTGAATTCAAAGGGATTAAGACTGGATATTATTACCTAATGCGATTTGACCCTCAAGTAAATACCAGCCCTGAATTCAAAGGGATTAAGACTTTGCAACTAAAATTGTGGCGTTATTAATTGCTGAAGTAAATACCAGCCCTGAATTCAAAGGGATTAAGACAGCTGCGGGGCCCAAGCTCAACACCGGCGATGAAGTAAATACCAGCCCTGAATTCAAAGGGATTAAGACCGCCAGACTGAAACTGCACGTCTTCACCAGCTAAAGTAAATACCAGCCCTGAATTCAAAGGGATTAAGACGTTCACCCGGACGCTTATCGCTTGTACCCTAAGTAAATACCAGCCCTGAATTCAAAGGGATTAAGACTGCGCCGGGGATGTCGTTAGCGCCGGTCACCGCGAAGTAAATACCAGCCCTGAATTCAAAGGGATTAAGACTGATTTGCCGCGAGAAACAAACGTATCTCTTCAAGAAGTAAATACCAGCCCTGAATTCAAAGGGATTAAGACCGCCATCGATAGGTTAGTTGTCGCAGCCTTACCAAGTAAATACCAGCCCTGAATTCAAAGGGATTAAGACATCGAACGTGCAACTTTCTGTAGTGCGTTTTATTAAGTAAATACCAGCCCTGAATTCAAAGGGATTAAGACATTAGCCAGGTCAAGCTGCACCAATGCGGCATGAAGTAAATACCAGCCCTGAATTCAAAGGGATTAAGACGCGCCCCCGCGCACTCTTGGCAGTAGAGTTGCAAGTAAATACCAGCCCTGAATTCAAAGGGATTAAGACCCTGCATCCTCGATTGTCGCCGCGTAACCGTCAGAAGTAAATACCAGCCCTGAATTCAAAGGGATTAAGACGGCAGGCGGAGCGATACCTTCGACGATCCTGAAGCAAGTAAATACCAGCCCTGAATTCAAAGGGATTAAGACAATGTTCATAAATGAAACTCCGTTTTGTTGTGACAAGTAAATACCAGCCCTGAATTCAAAGGGATTAAGACCGTTTTCTTCAATCATGTCAGCCCATGCACTGGCAAGTAAATACCAGCCCTGAATTCAAAGGGATTAAGACCTAGACGCTGCGCAAATCAAAAGTCGCTAGGGTAAGTAAATACCAGCCCTGAATTCAAAGGGATTAAGACTCCCATAATGCAGCAAGTTTCGCTTGGTCACATAAGTAAATACCAGCCCTGAATTCAAAGGGATTAAGACCTTTTTTCTTTGCGGGTCATCTGTTTTTCGTTAAGTAAATACCAGCCCTGAATTCAAAGGGATTAAGACACCCCATCGGCTGCGATGCTGGCCACCAGCTCGGAAGTAAATACCAGCCCTGAATTCAAAGGGATTAAGACTTTGGAGCTTCTCAATGACATGGAATTGGCGAAAGTAAATACCAGCCCTGAATTCAAAGGGATTAAGACCGCGGTGTTGCCCTGGGTTTGTTGCTTGCCACTAAGTAAATACCAGCCCTGAATTCAAAGGGATTAAGACGTCAACGGTGGCATACCCGTCGACCAGGCCGTGGAAGTAAATACCAGCCCTGAATTCAAAGGGATTAAGACGCTTTCCTCAGCCTTGACCAGCGCGGTGTAGTCGAAGTAAATACCAGCCCTGAATTCAAAGGGATTAAGACACATCACCCACGGTATACGTATGGCTCACCTTGATAAGTAAATACCAGCCCTGAATTCAAAGGGATTAAGACTTTACCGCCAAACAGGCATTGCCAACCGCAATAAGTAAATACCAGCCCTGAATTCAAAGGGATTAAGACCCCACTCACGTCCACCCGTTTGACCTGGTGGAAAGTAAATACCAGCCCTGAATTCAAAGGGATTAAGACATATCGTGAATTTTGTCCAGCTCGTTCTTGAGTAAGTAAATACCAGCCCTGAATTCAAAGGGATTAAGACTGTTGTCGGTTGCAAAATCACAATTAACCACCAAGTAAATACCAGCCCTGAATTCAAAGGGATTAAGACATGGTACGATACCTGCTTGTAGAATCACACAGAAGTAAATACCAGCCCTGAATTCAAAGGGATTAAGACGGCCCTGTATTCATTATCGCGCCAATACTGTAAGTAAATACCAGCCCTGAATTCAAAGGGATTAAGACAATTTAGGGAATATAGAGCAGTATTCTGCCCAATAAGTAAATACCAGCCCTGAATTCAAAGGGATTAAGACTTGCTCGACTGCGCAGCGCTTGCCGTCACGAAAGTAAATACCAGCCCTGAATTCAAAGGGATTAAGACTTTCCATCGAAACGGTCTTTCGTGTACAAGACAAAGTAAATACCAGCCCTGAATTCAAAGGGATTAAGACAGGCGTCCACAACTCGGCGTGCTTGTCGATCAACAAGTAAATACCAGCCCTGAATTCAAAGGGATTAAGACCCCTTTGGCAATTGGTTTGCCGCGAGGTTTGGAAGTAAATACCAGCCCTGAATTCAAAGGGATTAAGACGTGCCGACGAGAACGTATTTTTTATTCTCTGTTTAAGTAAATACCAGCCCTGAATTCAAAGGGATTAAGACTTGTCATGTAAAACGCTGTTGCCGCGGTCTCAGAAGTAAATACCAGCCCTGAATTCAAAGGGATTAAGACCGACCCCGGACAATGGAATAGATACGGACTGTCTAAGTAAATACCAGCCCTGAATTCAAAGGGATTAAGACCCCTTGGCTAGCGTGCTACTCCGTGTCGGCTACGCAAGTAAATACCAGCCCTGAATTCAAAGGGATTAAGACAGTAGCGGCAGCGCTTGTCGCACGGCTTGAGAGCAAGTAAATACCAGCCCTGAATTCAAAGGGATTAAGACGCGCCCGGCACGTCGGTATAGCTGTCAAGCCAGGAAGTAAATACCAGCCTGAATTCAAAGGGATTAAGACCTTGCGGCATCGGCGGCATTCTGCGGCATCGTTAAGTAAATACCAGCCCTGAATTCAAAGGGATTAAGACAGAATAAAAGATATCGAAATTGACTTAGCGCCAGAAGTAAATACCAGCCCTGAATTCAAAGGGATTAAGACGATACACGCCATGGGCATCGACCCAGCTTACCCAAAGTAAATACCAGCCCTGAATTCAAAGGGATTAAGACTAAGTCGGCCCCTGAGTTGAAGTATTCCATCTTGAAGTAAATACCAGCCCTGAATTCAAAGGGATTAAGACATCATTGTTGTCGATGCTGTCTGATCAATGATCCAAGTAAATACCAGCCCTGAATTCAAAGGGATTAACGTCCAACGGACGTACTTTGTGAGCTTTTTTTTCATTGGGAGCAGGGGTGGTTCAGCGGAAATAACAGTCAAAACTGGGACGCCAGGTGCCGTCTGGCGATAACGCAGTGCGAAATCCCGGATTACGCTGTCAGATTGGGCTGTGGTCAATCGCGGCGAGGGCACCGCTCCACAGGGATGGCGCTGAGCCCGGTTGAATAACGAGCTGCCGATCTGTCTGACGGCTACATCCTGCTTGTGGTGTGCGCGCGCAACCAGTTGGCAAAGTCATCTTCCGATACCTCGCCTGAGGCGACGGCGAGCAGGGTGAGCGTTGCGTCAGCCTGCGTACACTGCAAGCGCCAACCGTTCAGCGCCAAAAAGAGACCGACGGCCAAAAATGCAGCGCGCTTGTTGCCGTCCTCAAACGCATGGTTCTTGGCCAAACCGACGCCGTAGCTGGCTGCCAGCGTCGCTACATCGGGTGGTTCGGCAGCATCACTGTACGCCACGATGTTGAGGGGGCGGGCCAGCGCCGAATCCAGCAAACCATCATCGCGCACGCCTTCAGCGCCACCATGCTCGGCCAGGCTTTCATCATGCAGCATCATCAGCGCGGGCTTGCTGATCCATCGCCAGGTGCTGTTCATTTGGCGAGCTGGTGAAAGGTGTCACGAAATTCGTGCATAAATTGCCGTCCCGCTTGAATCTGTTCATCCAGGGCCGGGTCGTAGGGGGTCAACACATAGCCTTGCGGGGTTTCGGTTAAAAATACAGATTCACCTTTGCCCAGTTTCAACCGGGCCAAAGCTTCGCGCGGCAAAATCACTCCCACCGAATTCCCAATTTGTGTCAGTTTGAGCGTGTACATACAAAGCACCTTAAAGTTATAACACTTGTAATAATAAACACGCACCTGTACGCTGTCAACCGCACAGCTGACATGCGTTAACATGGTTTTAAAACACAGCGCGTGACGGTGCTGTGGCGTTCAGGCTCACATTTTTTTGACTGGCCCATGGCTGAATTCCGATCCATCGATTCGCTGCCGCTTTTCCCGCTGGAACTGGTGTTGTTCCCGGGGGGGTATTTGCCCTTGCGGATTTTTGAGGTGCGCTATCTCGACATGGTTGGCAAGTGTTTCGAGGCGGATGAGCCTTTTGGCATCGTTACGCTCAACCGCAGCGCGTCGGTGTTTACTGCCTCCAACAAGCTGTCAGACAAGCTGGGGCCAGTGCAGGATATTTTTTACCCCGAGGGCACGCTGGCTTACATCACCCAGTTGAGCCAACCGCAGCCGGGCCTGATGATGATCAGCTGTACCGGGGCACAACGCTTTAAAGTGCCACAGCCTGAATTGCTCAAACACGGCCTGTGGGTTGGCACGGCCAAGCTGCTGCCCGCCGATCAGAACGTGCCCATACCCGAGGATTTGTTGCCTGTGGCCGGCGCGTTGGCGCGGGTCATAGACACCTTGAAAGCACAGGGCATGACGCCCGAACAGATGCCGGTGCAGCCGCCGTATGCACTGCATGACTGCGCCTGGGTGGCCAACCGCTGGTGTGACCTGCTGCCGATGGCGTTGGCGCAAAAACACCGTCTGATGACCCTGGACAACCCGCTGCTACGGCTCGAACTGGTGAGCGATTTGCTGGAGCAAAACGGCATTGCCACTTGATACTTTGCGGGTCAGACCACTCGCGCAGCGACGTGCTCTGACCCCAACTGACTAAGATGAGTCTGTGGCACCGCCACAAATTGGCCCAGCGCGGCACTGTGTTGACCCAGGGTCAGCAGTTGCATGACGGCATACACCTGCTCAGGGGTCACACCCGGCTGCGGCGCCAGACCCCCTAAGTGGTCGCGCAATTGGGCGTAATAAGCCAGGTAGTTGCCAGCTGGCTGGGGCGCCACCATACGCACCGACACCGGTGCGGCCACACCGGCAAAGTTTTCCATGCGCAACACTTGACCCGGCTGCGGGTCTTGCCCCCAGTCGTGTAAATCGGTCAACTGCGGCCGTTGCCCTGCTTTCAGGGCGTCTTCCTGCACGTCGAGCCCAAATTTGGTCAAGCTGCCTTGGGCGCCATGCACCGCCCAGCGCGGCCCAGGCTCGGCCACCAGTGTGCTGGCGTGCAAAATGACGCGCAAGCTGCCTTTGGGGGTGTCATAGCGCAGCACGGCATGAAACCAATCGTCAACCTGGGCACCGTCGCGCAACTTGGCTTGCGCCAGCAGCAAGGCGTCCGGCAGGCCAAACAGCACCAGCGCCTGGTCCACCAAATGCGGCCCCAGGTCAAACCACAGGCCGGAGCCGGGCAGGTTTTGCTCGCGCCAGCGCTCGGGCACGGCAGGGCGGTAGCGGTCAAAGTGCGAATCAACTTGCACGACACGCCCCAACTGCCCATTTTGAATGACTTGTTGCACAGCCAAAAAGTCGCTGTCGAAGCGCCGATTCTGAAACACCGTGAGCACCCTGCCCTGCTGGCGTGCCAGATCGAGCAAGGCGGTGGTCTCGGCCAGGGTCACGGTACAGGGTTTGTCCACCACCACATGTTTGCCGGCACGCAAAGCGGCCTGCGCCAATTCGAAATGGCTGGCATTGGGGGTGGCAATCACCACCAGGTCAATGGCGGGGTCGGCCAATGCGGCGCTGGCAGTGGCGACACAGCGCATGGCGGGCCAATCGTGCTGCACGGCCTGAGCCTGGCTGCTCACAATACAAGCCAGGTTCAGGCCGGGCACGCCAGAGATCAGGGGGGCATGAAAGATGCGACCCGCACTGCCATACCCGATCAGGGCGACTTGCAAGGTGGCGTGTGTGGATGATGGTGTGTTCATTGCCCAATGGTATTATTTCCCAATGGCAGGTGCTTCCATATTTCGGGGTCGTCAGCCAACACTCACCAGGTACTTATGTCCGATAACGTTCAACTGCTGATTTTTGACAGCAATGACCACACCCGCGCGTTGTTGAGGCAATGCGTTTCAGGCATTTCTTGCTGTGATTTTCATTTTTACCCAAGCACGGCGGCCGTAGCTGCCGCCCATCTGCCGGACGCCGCCTCGATCATGGTGCTGAACCACCAGACCTTTGACCCCTCCCCGGTGGCATTTTTAACGCAGCTCAGAACACACCAGCCCAACCTTTATATTGTGCTCATTGTCAGTCCAGGCCCCGAGAAAAGGGCGCTGGACCCGCTGCGCCGCGGTGGCCAGATTGACATGGTTTTTGAGAAACCCCTGCATGCCACCGAGCTTGAGCAGCACCTGCAGGAGCACGTGGCCGATATTTTTCACTCCCACCACCTTGAAACAGACCACCTGAACCTGTTGCGCTTTGTGCCAACCGGTGGGTTGCGTCGTATTTTTGACAAGCCCGAGCCAGGTCATGCCGAGCTGTTCGACATGGCCGTCTTGTTTACCGACATTCGGGACTCATCGAGCCTGATTTTGCAGGCCTCGGCCAAGCATTATTTTGCCCATCTCAATGCCATTTTGGGGGAGCAGGCCCAGCTCATCCGAAACCATGACGGGATGGTCGTCAAAACCACTGGCGACGGTTTGCTGGCGGTTTTTGAGGGCGCTGAGCGCTGTGACATGGCGCTCAAGTGCGCACATGCCATTCAGCGTGGCGCACGCAGCATGCAAACCCTGGTGGGGGCCGGTGTCAGCGACGGGCAGGTGCTCACCGGCATTCTGGGCACACTGAACCACTTGCATTTTGATGTGATCGGGTCGCCCGTGCATCTGGCCTCAAGGCTGTGTTCTTTGGCGCAACCCGGCGAAATTCTGGCGACACAGCATCTGGCCGATGCCGCGCATTTTGACTATGCATTGACCCCGATCATCGAAAGTGTCGAAGTACGCGGCTTTTCACAGCCTGTCACCTGCGTTCACATTCACCCGGATTTTACGGAGGCCTCTTGAACACCATTTTCAGTGACCGACAGCTGAGCCACATCATTGACCAATCGCTTTTTTTTGAGTGTGAGTGCAGCGCACAAGTAGCCCGGCAAATCATTAGCCTGCGTGATCTCTATGCTTTTCAGCAAGATTGCGGCGAGCAAAACAGCACAGACAGGGCGGTACATCAGCGCATTACCACTGACACGCAGCAAGCCCATACCCTCATGGAGGCCTGTTTAAATTCCATTCTGATGCTCGAAAACTGGAACCTTGAGACGCTGACCTTGCCGGCCAGCAGCCAAGAAACGCCGCAATCAAACTAGTCTGGCTTGACGCGTCAACATGCCCTCTTCAATCAGATCCCTGTTCACCGGCATCCTGGCCAGCGCGCTGATGCTGCTCAATATTTTGCTGTGGGTGCCGGTGTTGCTGGCCACGTCACTGATCAAGCTGCTGCTGCCGTTTCAGCGGGTGCGCCTGGCGGTTGACCCGCTGCTGCTGCGTATTGCCGAGGCCTGGATTGCAGGCAATAGCGGCTGGATGCGCTTGACCCAGCCGCTGCAGTGGGCCGTCAGCGGCCTGGAGACCTTAAGCCCACACCAGTGGTATCTGGTGGTGTGCAACCACCAGTCGTGGGTTGATATTTTGGTGTTGCAGCATGTGCTGAACCGGCGCATCCCCTTGCTCAAGTTTTTTCTTAAAAAACAGCTGATCTGGGTGCCCATCATGGGCTTGGCCTGGTGGGCACTTGAGTTCCCGTTCATGCGCCGACACAGCGAGGCTTATCTGCAAAAGCACCCGCAAGAGCGCGGCAAAGACGCGGCCACCACCCGCACCGCCTGCGAAAAGTACGCCCTGGTACCGACCAGTGTGATGAACTTTGTCGAGGGCACCCGTTTTACCCCGGCCAAACAACAACGCCAGCACTCGCCTTACCGGCACTTGCTCAAGCCCAAGGCGGGTGGCATCAATCTGGCGCTGGATGCCATGGGCGAGAAATTTGGTGCGGTGCTTGACATCACCATTGCCTACCCGGATGGCACGCCCAATTTTTGGCAGTTTTTGCAAGGACGTGTGCCGCGGGTCATTGTGCAGGCCCGCACCCTGTCCGTACCGAAACTGGCCGCCGGGATTGGCGTTGGCGGCGCTACAGACGAAGCAGATCCATCCAGGGCACAACGCGAGCTGTGTCAAAATTGGGTCAACCAGTTGTGGGCCGACAAAGACGCCTTGCTAACCAGCTTGCTCAACGCAAGTGCTTGAACATTTTGGCGTTGAACATTTCCGGTAACCCAGGTGGCACGGGTCGGCCACCAAGTCAAACGGCTCGTCCACGGCCGGGCGCGGGCCGTCTGCACACTCAAAAGTTGGGTCATGGTGAAAAAACCTGAAAATTGAACGACTACAAACAGTCGCCCGGCTGGCATACTCAGAAACGCCGGTCACTCCAGTAATCATCAAGAATTCACCCATGCTCGCCCGCTTACTCCGCCGTATTTACTTCATCCAAGTGCTACTAGGGGCCCTGTTGGGGAGCTATGTCGCAGATTTTTACCACCAAAGCGGTGCTGCGGCGCTGCTGCTGGTGCTGCCGTGCACCCTGTTGTTGCCCTTGTTGCTGCAGTTCGGCATCATCAGCACAAGCATGATTCAGTCGCGCCCCACGCCGGCAGGACGCCTATGGTGGCGTGCCTTTGGCGGTGAATTTTTAGCCGCCTTGCGCATTTATTGGCTGCAATTGCCGTGGGCAAGCGCCCAACCCAAAGTCTGGCTCCCAGACCGCGCGACACACAGCGCAACACAAATTTCCGCTTCGCCGGTACCCGTGTTGCTGGTGCATGGCTACCTCTGCAACCACAGGGTCTGGGACAAAATGGCGCTTGCCTTGCATCAGGCGGGACACCCGGTACTGGCCATCACCCTGGAGTCTTTGTTTACTTCCATTGATGACTATGTGCCTCACATCCAGCAGGCCGTGCTGCAACTGCAGCAAACCACGGAGACTCGGCAGGTGGCACTGGTAGGCCACAGCATGGGTGGCCTGGCCATACGCGCCTGGGCACGTCAACACGGCTGCACCGATGTGGTCAGTATCATCACGCTAGGCACGCCGCATCAGGGCACCCAAATGGTCAACTGGTCACCCACCACAAACGCGGCCCAAATGGTATGGCACAGCACCTGGCTGCAGACTTTACAAGCCGATGAAACACAAGCAACCCGGCAGTTGATGCACATTGCCTTGACACAGCACGACAATATTGTGTTCCCGCAACGCGAACAGGTGCTGGCGGGTGCCGCGGTGACAGAGTTCAAGGGGCTGGGGCATCTGGAGCTGTGCCTTGACCCGCAAGTGATCCAGTGGTTGCTGCAAAAACTACATTGAGCCCCACCAATCTTCTGCCCAAGTGTCAAAAGTGGGTGCGTTGATCGCTATAATCCTAGGCTTTGCTGGCAAAACTCCGCTGCCTGATCAACTTTTTAGCGGAGAAAATCGTAAATGCTTTGGTTTTAGGCCCGATCTTCCCGAACCCAGACATTTGCACATTTAGGATCTCTTGACGTAATGACAACCATCCGTGTTAAAGACAACGAACCCTTTGACGTCGCACTGCGCCGCTTCAAACGCACCATTGAAAAACTGGGTCTTCTGACCGACTTGCGGGCTCGCGAGTTCTACGAAAAGCCCACCTCTGAGCGTAAGCGCAAAAAAGCGGCTGCCGTCAAACGCAATTACAAGCGCATTCGTGCCATGCAATTGCCCAAAAAGCTGTACTGATCCTGTTGTATTGACAGGGCTGCGACAGCCTTTTGATCAAGCTCGCCGGGGACGCTCAGGCGGGCTTTTTTTATGCCCGAACCATTCACAGGAGTTATAAAAATGTCACTCAAAGACCAAGTTACCGAAGACATGAAAAACGCCATGCGTGCCAAAGACAGCGAGCGTCTGGGCACCATCCGTCTGCTGCTGGCAGCAGCCAAGCAAAAGGAAGTGGACGAGCGTGTGGTGCTGGACGATGCCGCCATGATTGCCATTGTGGACAAGCTCATCAAACAGCGTAAAGACTCCGTGGAAGCCTTTACCAAGGCCAATCGCATGGATCTGGCGGACAAGGAAAGCGCAGAAATCAAAGTACTGCAAGCTTATTTGCCGCAGCGCCTCAACGCCACAGAAGTCAGCGCAGCCGTGCAAGCCATTGTGGCAAACCTGGGCGCCACCGGGCCAGGCGACATGGGCAAGGTCATGGCTGCTGTCAAGGCACAACTGGCAGGTAAAGCCGACATGGCCATGGTGTCACAAGCCGTCAAGGCGGCTCTCGCAAGCTAAACCTCCGCTACCGAGCTATCAGATTTTCAGCTCGGCCTCAACGCCTGGTTTCCAGGCTGTTGAGCATGGCTGTTTGAACAACCTGGTCCAGGGCGCCGTCCACCATGGACTGCTTCGACACCACGCGCAAAGTTCCTGCCGTCAGCATTTTTTCCAGCGAAGCGCGCGTCATGGACTGCGTCTGTCCATGCACGCTGGTAAACAGATACATGCTGTTTTGGGGGCTGATCCAGCTGAGCTGGCTGCGCTGCCAAGCCCCTTTCACCACAATTTCAACCCAGGCACTTACCGACAGATGGTCAAGTTGGTCCACATCGACAGGGTCTCGGTCCCGACTGGCCTCGGGCACAACGGCATCCAGCATGGGTACAGACAGGGAATTGGACACCATGGCAGCCGGTTGGCTTGTTGTCTCATCAGCCATGTCCATAAAGCCCGACGCCTTGGCCTCTGCAGGCGCCAGCCAGTGTTTGTGATTGCCAAGCAAGTTGTCTCTGGGATTGATGGATTGCCGGATGGTTTCACCGGTGACTGGCCTGAATGCCTGCTGGTGCAGTTTCATGAGCGCATCAAAAAACAAACTTGTCTTGAGTGACGGGTAGTCAATCAAGCCCAAGCCCTCTCGTAATTTGGACAACAGTTTGGACACCAGCTTGGTGAGTTTGGCCACGTCGTGCCGGGTCAATTCGGGTTGGGCACTCCACAACAACAGATTAACCAGGTTTTTATAGCCCCCGGGGTCTTCCACTCCCTCTGTGTTGTTCAACTCGGCATAGGCCATCACCTGGGCCCATGGGCCACAAAGAAAGTCAACCACCTGCACCGGTACCCGCTGCATGTCTGGAATCAGCTCCAGGGCAGCGACCATTTTTTCGGCCAGTAAATTGCGATCTTCGGCACGGCGCAGGGCTTGTACGGCTTGCTGCACCGTTTGCTTGGAATGTGCCAACTGCTCCGACCACATGTTATTGAGGTTGTACAGTGCCAGGTCAAACGGCTCAGCACTGTCAATTTGCATCCGTGCCAACGGATTGACGTGGCGGTGCAGAGACCTGATGAAAAGCGCAAACTCTGGCGTGTCGACCGAACCAAAAGCCAAGCCCCGCTGGGTGATTTCCTGCAACAGGCGTCGCGCAGGATGCTGCTTGTTGTTAAAAAATCGTACATCAACCATCACCAGCCGCAACAAAGCGGGTTCAAGGTTTTCTATCACCCGGCGAATGGGTTCGAGCAAGCGGGTGTCATTGACCAGATTGTCAACCATCTGGACCATCACTTCAAGGCTGAGGAGTTGTGACGGATTTTGACAATTTTTGCGGAATATTTGCCGTGCTGTTTCTGCTTTGTCGTCCAGGTCGGCCAAGGTCACCGGACGTTGCGACAGGCGCGCAATCACGTCGTCGGCCTGGTTCATGTTTTGCAAAGCCTCAAAGGCTGCAGGCACCGTGCTCGCAAAGTCGGTCGTATGCTCCGGCGCTTCCTGGACGGCGGCTGATCTTGCCCCCCCCGGCTTCAAGTCCAGACTTCCCGAGAATTGGGTCACTGCTTCGTCTGGTGTGACATTTTGCGCCCTGCTGACTTGCCCTGCCAGAAGCTCACGCAAGCGATCAAGGGTGATCACATCCGAGAGCTGGCTTGGCAGCTCTGCACTGGCCTCCTGCGCCGTGGTCTGCGCCACCCTGGCACCCAGACCTCGTCGTTCAGTCTGCACCGTTTTTGGCATTGGCACGGGAACGACGCCATAGGATTTGATTTTTTGCGCCAGTAATGCGTAGGAACTGCGCAACGCCTCACCGAAAGACTTGGACATGTGCTTGGCCCAGGTGATTCGCATGTGTGCGGGCACGGCGGCTTTCACCAGGGTTTCTTGAAACACTGTCAAATAAATCTGGGGGCGCAGGGGATTGCGCTCAGGCATGACGTGCGTGAACCCCAACAGGGCGCTGATATAACCATTGAGCTCGTTCAATGGTGTCTGGACTGTCAATTGCACAAAACGCAAAACCCTGGCCATTTCGACCCGTTCTTGCACCTGGGTCTCGTCCATGCGCTCCAACTGGTCATGGTTGAGTTCACCCAAAGCAAGTTCACCGAACTGGGAGCTCACGGTTTGCTTGTTCTGAAATGCCCGACGCAGCAAGTCGGGAAATTGCGCACAAAGAAACGCCGCCTTGTCGTTCAAAAACTTGGCGCTCAAACGCAATTGATCGCGTTCAAAGGGTCCAGACGCTTGATCTGAAGCATCCAACAAAGACCGTTGCGCACCCTGCAGCACGTCACGCAACATGAGCTCGCCATCGCGCGCCGACTGCCCCAAGGCAGCGCGGTACAGATTCAGGAATTGCTCGGAGCGAACGGCGTCTGTCACGTGTGTACTCGGTTTGGGGAAATTTAACGCAAAGCCTTGTAACGCATGCGGTGCGGGCGCGCGCCCTCTTCACCCAGACGTTTTTTCTTGTCAGCTTCGTATTCCTGATAGTTGCCGTCATAGAAATACCACTGGCTGTCGCCCTCGCAGGCCAGAATGTGGGTGGCAATGCGGTCCAGAAACCAGCGGTCGTGGCTGATCACCATCACCGAACCGGCAAACTCCAGCAAGGCGTCTTCCAGTGCGCGCAAAGTTTCCACATCAAGGTCGTTAGACGGCTCGTCGAGCATCAGCACGTTGCCACCGGCAATCAGCGTTTTCGCCAGATGCAAGCGCCCGCGTTCACCACCTGAGAGCGTGCCGACGCGTTTTTGCTGGTCGGCGCCATTAAAGTTGAAGCGCCCACAATAGGCACGGCTGGCCATCTGGAACTTGCCAATGTTGAGCATATCGAGCCCGCCGGAAACGTCTTCCCAAACGGTCTTTTCATTGCTCAGGTCGTCACGGCTCTGATCGACAAAGGCCATCTTGACGGTCTGGCCGATCTTGACTTCGCCGGAATCTGGTTTTTCGCGTCCGGCAATCATCTTGAACAGCGTGGATTTACCGGCGCCGTTGGGGCCGATGATGCCGACGATGGCGCCCGGCGGCACCTTGAAGCTCAGGTTGTCGATCAGCACACGGTCGCCAAAGGACTTCGTAACATTGACAAACTCAATCACTTCCTGACCTAGGCGATCGGCCACGGGAATGAAGATTTCGTTGGTTTCATTGCGCTTCTGGTATTCGAAGTCGGACAGTTCTTCAAAGCGGGCCAGACGGGCCTTGCTTTTGGCCTGGCGTGCCTTGGGGTTCTGGCGTGACCACTCAAGCTCTTTCTTGAGTGCTTTGGCGCGCGAGTCCTCGCTCTTTTGCTCCGACTCCAGTCGGGCCTGCTTTTGCTCCATCCAGGAGCTGTAGTTGCCCTTGTACGGAATGCCGTTGCCACGGTCCAGCTCCAGAATCCACTCGGCGGCGTTGTCCAGAAAATAACGGTCGTGGGTGATGGCCACCACTGTGCCGCTGTAGCGCTGCAAAAACTGCTCCAGCCAGTCCACCGACTCGGCGTCCAGGTGGTTGGTAGGTTCGTCCAGCAGCAGCATGTCGGGGTGCTCCAGCAGCAGGCGGCACAACGCCACGCGGCGTTTTTCACCGCCTGACAACAGGCCCACCCTGGCCTCCCACGGCGGCAAGCGCAAGGCGTCTGCGGCAATTTCGAGCTGGTGTTCAGAGTCAGTACCAGCCGTGGCAATGACGGCTTCAAGTTCGGCCTGTTCGGCTGCCAGCTTGTCAAAATCGGCATCTTCATCACCGTAGGCGATGTAAACCTCTTCAAGGCGCGCCTTGGCGTTCAACACCTTGCCCATGGCTTCTTCCACGGTTTCGCGCACGGTTTTGTCTGGATCGAGTTGGGGCTCTTGCGGCAGGTAGCCGATGTTCAGACCCGGCATGGGAATGGCTTCACCTTCAATTTCCTTGTCAATACCGGCCATGATCTTGAGCAGGGTTGATTTGCCCGAGCCATTGGTACCCAGCACACCGATCTTGGCGCCGGGGAAAAAACTGAGAGAAATGTCTTTCAGAATGTGCCGCTTGGGCGGCACGATCTTGCCAACGCGGTTCATTGAAAATACGTATTGAGCCATGGGTCTATTGCATTCACAAAATGGATAAAAGATGCATTATCGGCGCACTCGGGCAGGTAGCCAGTCACGTCCTATTTTGCCGCCATTTACCCAGGTCTTTCGGTCATGCAAGGTCTAAATTAAACGCAAAAATTGCTTGCTGCCAGAGCATGCGACAATACGCAGGCTTGTGGGGCTTCAGTTGCCTGCAAGACCAGCACCTTGCTGGGAACCCAGGTAGTGCACCGCGGTTCCACTTTTGATCCCATCTGCCTTTGACTGAACTGTCGCTACCCGCGCCAGAACAGGCCGATGCCCTAGCGCCCTGGATGGGGTGCCCCTCTAAATGAAATTTGAAGAATTAAATCTGGCTCCGGCCATCATCAAAGCCGTGCTTGAGCAAGGCTACGAAACCCCCACGCCGATTCAGGCACAAGCCATTCCATTGGTACTGGCAGGCCATGACCTGTTGGGCGGTGCGCAAACCGGCACCGGCAAAACCGCCGCCTTTGTGTTGCCCATGCTGAACAAACTCAGCACCGAGGCAGCCCCGCGCAGCAAGTTTGGCGGCGTGGCCGTTCGTGCCCTGGTGCTCACGCCCACCCGTGAGCTGGCAGCCCAGGTCGAAGAATCCGTCAAAACTTATGGTAAATACCTTGAGCTGAGCTCTGCCGCCATCTTTGGTGGTGTTGGCATGAACCCGCAAATCAGCCGCATGAAAAAGGGCGTGGACATTCTGGTAGCCACCCCCGGGCGCCTGCTTGACCTGATGCAGCAAGGCATGATGGACCTGAGCCAGGTACAAATGCTGGTGCTTGACGAAGCCGACCGCATGCTCGACATGGGTTTTATCCATGACGTCAAAAAAGTGCTGGCCGCTGTGCCCAAAGCCAAGCAAAGCCTGCTGTTCTCGGCCACCTTCAGCGATGAAATCCGTGAACTGGCCGCTACCTTGCTGAAAGACCCGCAAAGCGTGCAGGTGACACCGCGCAACACCACGGTGCAGCGCATCACGCAATTGATTCACCCGGTGGGCCGTGGCAAGAAAAAGGCGCTGCTGGCCCACATCATCCAGGAAAAAAACTGGAGCCAGGTGCTGGTGTTTACCCGCACCAAATTTGGTGCCAACAACGTGGCCGAGTTCCTGGAAAAAAATGGCATCACGGCCATGGCGCTGCATGGCAACAAGAGCCAGTCGGCCCGTACCCAGGCGTTGGCTGGCTTCAAGAGCGGCGAGATGCGCGCCCTGGTGGCCACTGACATTGCCGCCCGTGGCATCGACATTGACGACCTGCCGCATGTGGTCAATTACGACATTCCCAATGTGACCGAAGACTACGTGCACCGCATTGGCCGTACCGGGCGCGCTGGTGCCGACGGCATGGCCGTCAACCTGGTGAGCCTGGACGAAGAAGGTTTCATGCAAGCCATTGAGCGTTACACCAAGCAAGACATCCCGGTGCAGATCATCCCTGAGTTCATGCCCGAGGCGGGTGAAAAAGCCGAACCCATCGCCATGGGTCGACAGACCATTTGGGGGGGTGCCGGCAAACCGCCCAGCCGCGACGTGATGCAGGCAGCGGCCAAAGCCGCTCGCACTGAAATGCTGACCCGGGTCCGCGAAAGCAAAGGCCCAGGTGCAGCACGCAGTGGCAACGGTGGTAACGGCGGTGGCGGCCGAGGCCCGGCGCCTGGTGGTCGCGGCGGCAGTCGTAGCGGCCGAAGCAGCCCTGGCGGCCATGCCGGTAACAATGCAAGTGGTTTTAGCGGTGAAAACCGCAATGACAACTTTGGCAATGCCGGCCGCGAAGCCGAGCCACGCAGCCATTTGAGCGCAGCCGAGCAAGCGGCCCGCGGCCCGGGCCAGCGCCAAGCGCGCGGCTACGGCGGTGGCAATGGCGGTGGTTACGGCGGCCCGGTTGACGCGGGTGCCGGCCCCTCACGCTCAGGCGCGGGGGGGCAACCTGACCCCATGCGCACCAGTGTTGACATGATGGCTGACCGCGGTCCGCGCCGTGGCGGCTTTGGTGGCGGCAACCGCAATGCCGGCGGTGGTGGTGGTGGTGGCGGTTTTGGCGGCGGCACGGGTGGCAACGGTCGTCCAGGCGGCGGTGCTGGCAGGCCCGGAGGCAACCGCCCCCGCAACGCCAGCGGCAGCCGTGGCCAGGCTGGCCGCTAAACGCCAAACCGGCTGCGTCAAAATATTCAGCCGCGTAAAAACAACGTCACCAGGGGATCCGGGCCTACCTGGCGGCTCCAGTGGCCATGGCGCTCAGCATCAAAAACCTGGCCTGCTGGCAGCAGGTCGGCTGAATAAAAGTGTTCACCCGGTTTAAAAATGCGCGACACACCGCCTTGCAGACCAATCTCCATCTGCCCTTGCAAAATAAACACCCACTGGGTTTCGGTGGTGCAGTGGAACGTGCTGCGAAAACCCACCGGACTGTGGCGCAACTGGTAACCGCCTGACGGCAGCAAGGCCGACAAGGCCGTCTGCGCCGTGCCCTGATCCAGCGGCAGCGCTTCGTCCTTAAAGCGGGCAAAGCCGTCGCTGTCGGTGAATAAAATAACTTTGGTCAATGGGGTCATGTGGGCTCCGTGCAAAATCAATGGCTCCATTATTGTCGGCAAAGACCTGTGGCCGGCAACGCCCTCCTCCTCAACCCTGTCAGAGAACCCGAACCATGCGAATCCTCCACACCATGCTGCGCGTTGGCAACCTGCAACGTTCCATTGATTTTTATACCCAGGTGCTGGGTATGCAGCTGCTGCGCACCTCGGAAAACCCCGAATACAAATACACGTTGGCCTTTGTCGGCTATGGCAGCAACCCGGACCACGCCGAGCTGGAACTCACCTACAACTGGGGCGTAGACCACTACGAACTCGGCACGGCCTATGGCCACATCGCCCTGGCGGTTCCAGATGCCGCCGCCGCCTGCGAAAAAATCAGGTCAGCTGGCGGCAACGTCACGCGTGAGGCCGGTCCGGTCAAGGGCGGCAGCACCGTGATTGCGTTTGTCACTGACCCCGATGGGTACAAGGTGGAGTTGATTGAGCGCGGGGTGTAATTTGATAGTCAACGGAGCACCTGTCATGCTTGTTTGCTAAATCTGACCCCATTTTTCCAGCGTAAAATTAACTCAAACGAGGCCGAAAACTTGGCACCCAAGTTGTTCCTTGCACAATTTTGCCAGCCTGCTGGTCAAGCAAATGATCTACCCGGAAACCTGGTCGCTTGCTCACAATCAGATCCTTGATGGCTTTGGCGGACTTGATGAGCCCGTGCCGCTCAAGCCCGTTGAGAAAGCTGCTGGTGGAAACCAGATGAACATTGCCGGGCAGTGCATACATGTTTTCTTCAAACCAATCGTCCTCAAGCAGCACCATGGTCGGGTCGCCAGGGTTAAAGTTTCTGGCGTTTTTGATGAAACCACTGATTGAGAGCTCGCCAAAATCTTCGCCCCATTGAACACGCTCACCGTGTTCAAGCTGTAGGCGCATGGACGGCAAGGCCAGCCTGCCTATCGTGGTATCGGCTATTTCAACGCGGTCTTTATTTTTAACCAGAAAGTCGGCGATCTGTGCACCATCGGCGTAGCGGTCTGCCAGCGCTGTAACTTCAAAGTGAACGATGTCCGTTACCACCAGGCGCACGCCCGGGCGTGCTAACAGCAACAGATCGAGCGCTTGGCCCATGGCCAATGAAATCAGCGGGCCGGCATCTGAGATCGCAACGGTGATTCTTTTTTGGGTCATGAGGGCGTATCAGCATCTTGCGCTTGTTCCATGAACACGTCAAAGGCTTGATCAAGCTTGCGTCGGCCTTTTTCTTTGGGGGTTGGACGGGGCAGCCCGACTGCGTTGAGTAAACGCAGCAACAGGCCATAGTCTGTCATTTCCAACTGCTGCATGGCAGACAGCCGAGGGATCCGACCCAGGGAATACTGCGTCAGAATCTCTTCAACACCGTTGGCTGCAACGCTGGCGGGCGGACCAAGTTCGCTCTTTTCGTATTCCTCAGCCGGAACAAGATACCCAGCGGCTCGCCCATTACGAGTCAGGCAGACACCACTTTTCATTCCGGCCTCAATGAATTCACCAAATCGCGTTTTGGCCTCCGTGGAGGTAAAGTATTTCATGGTCATGGCGAAATTATAGTCACCAGGTGCGAAATGTACATTTCATACCAATCAAAATACCTCCCACCCGAAAAAAGCCCGTATCCGGCCAGGCGCTTGATGACGCGAAAGTGTTTTGGTGCCACTGGCGTGCACCCTAAAATGCGGCTACCGCCGACACCGCAAGTGCTCAGCACCCGCAACCCATGATGCCATCGTTGAACCCTACCCGGCGACTACAGGCTCAAATCTCTTGGCGTGATCGTTCCGACCGGGGTGGTGACGATGATGCTGACAACATCCCCCGCTTCACAACCCGTCAAACCCACAGGCACAGACCAGGCGGCAATGGTGTTGAGCACCGTCAGTGAGGTCTGACTTGTCAAGGTACAAGTCCCAGAACCGACGATTGTTGTGGTGTCAATCACGCTCACGGCAATGGTGCTGCCTGTGGGCAGGCTGTTGTTGTTCTGGTCACTGACTGTTGCGGTAAAGCCCGCGACCACAGGTGTGGCAGTGATCTTCGCGATGCCTGTGGCAAAGACAACTGTGGTCTGCTGGCGTACATCGGCAGCACCCCACACCGCGTCGCCAGCGCACACCTGGCCCGCCACACAAACAGGCGCACCGTCGCGCGGCAATTGAAATTCGCCTGCGGTGTACACACCATCCGTACCGGTTGCCGATTGTCCGTTGTCATCCCGATGCGCCCGACCAAGGTCGGTAAACGACTCACCAGCGTCATGAACATTGTTGCCATTAACATCAACAAAATCCTCCTCGCCCGCCACATAGGCCAGCACCGACACCAAGCCGTTGGCAGTGCGGGTACCCGACGAAGTCAACGTGACCGAACAAGACGAGACTGGCGGCGTGGCGGCGGCGACGACGCAGCTCGCAGGCGAAATCACGCCGCCCTCTGTCACAAAATTCACCTGCGTACCAGCGGGCACCGGGTTGCCTTGCCGGTCAGCCATGGAAAGCGTCAAGGCGGTTGTTTCACCGTCACGAATTGCCGCTTCAATACTCAGCTTATCGGGAGCCAGACTCAATGAACGTTGCGTTGGTTTGCCCGATGCCACTGTCAGCAGATTGGAGCTTGAAAAAACACCGGTGACAGCGTCTGCCGCATCCAGCAAAGTCGCGGTTAGATTGAGGGACGTGGGTACGGTGCCAGAAAATACCGTGGCTGAAACCAGACCAGCACCATCCGAGGTCAAGTCAACGGGTCCTGTGTTGCCCACCGTGTTAAGCGTGACCCCAGAGGCTGTGCTGCTCAAGGCAACACGCAACTTCTGGTTTTGCAAAGCCGCACCGCTGGCATCCACCACCTTGAACACCACCTGAGCCTGCGTTACCCCCACCGAACCCGCCAAATAAAGCGTTTGCGGCGTGCTGCTGACAAACAGCACATTGGAGGCCTGTGAGGCGGCCACCGCCAACGTACCAGACCGCGTCACAGTGCCACCGGCACCTACCGCCGATGCGGTAACCGTCACATTGGCTCCCGAACAGGTTGGGTCGCTGGCGGTGTAGGTCGCACTGGCAATACCCGTGACCACATCCGAGGTCACCACAGACGGCACCACCGTGCCACACGTCGCCGAAAAAGTCACTTGCACAGGGCTTGCCGTTGCAGCAACCCCGTTCACTGTCACGTTCACCGATACGGGTCGGCTGCCGTAGGCAGGCAACACCGTGGTACCAAGCGCAAGGTTGCTCAAGCCCAAATTAGCGCTTTCAAATTCAAAGTCAAACGCGCTTGCAACGCTCTCTTCACCCAGCATGGCCGTGGCCACCAAGGTACTTGCGCCACTTGCGGTCAAAGAAACCGGTGCCACCTCAATCGAGGCCACGCCACTGCTGTTGGACAAGGTCTGCCCCGAAGCCGGAATGAACTTGACCAAGGCGGAATCGCCCGAAAACGTGACCAGCCTGCCAGGCACAGCGGCACCGCTGGCATCTTTGAGCACCGCAGTTGCCGTGGTCAGCCCGGTGGCCTTGACCACCGTGGTGGCGCTGGCCAGGCCCAAGGTGACGGTGGGGGTCGTCACAGCAGCACTGCTTCCGGGCGCACCCGTTACGGTTACGGTCGTGCTCACTGAGGCACCCACGGCATCAAAGACCGCAATTTGCGCGCTACCGCCAGCCACACCGGTGATGGTCAACGTGCTGCCACTGATGCTGGCCGTGGCAACATTCACGTTGCTGCTTGTGGCGTTGTAATACGGCGTGCCACCGCCCACAGTAAACGACTGCGACGCACCGGCAACAAGGCTCAAAGTGGTAGAGGGTGTCGTACTGTAAAGCGCATTGGGCAGCGCGTGCCCTGGAATGAGCTCCGGCGAGCCACCGCCGCCCCCACCGCAAGCCACCAGGCTCAAGGCGCAAAACAAGGTGGTTAAACCCTTGGTGGTGGCTTTTCTCAAGTGGGTGATCTTTGAAAAATTCATTTTTTGACTTTGGAAAACTTAAAACGGGATGCTTGGCAAAACTGACATCGCATCTGCCAGCTTGGTAGCATCAATTGAGCCGCAACACAGCATCTGCCACAGCGACATTTTCATCTTGTCCCACGCAGGCGGTACCGGTGCGGAAATTGCCGGTGGCAACGTTACCGTCGTCGGTGGCGCGGTCAAGTTGCAGCGCCACGTCGCAGTCGATGTTTTGCACACGCACCACATTGATCCAGTTGGCAGGCAAACCTGCCAAGCCGGTGAGTGTGGCGGCAAAAGCACGGTTGGTCAGGGTCAGAAAGACGGTGCCATTCAGGGTGATGGGTGTCACAGCGTCGCCGCGCAGCATGTTGGAGCGAATCAGCGCTTCACTGGCGCACACGGACTCGGCACCGGTGTCAATCACTCCGTTGTTGTTGCCGATACAGGTGGCGGTCAGGTCGGGAATGGCCGCCACGGCCGTGGCCAAATCACCCGGCCAGGCACCGTAGCGGTCGCGAAACTGCTGGGCTGCGGTGGCCGTGTCGCTCACCCCCTTGATCACATCCTTGGTGTGGGCATTGCGAATGACCGACCGTGCGTTGAGCACACCGCCCAGGATCAGGCCTATGATCACCAGCACGATGGCAATTTCCACCAGCGTAAAGCCGCGCTGGTTGGTGGACTGAAGTACGCGCTGACCGGGCATGAAGTGCCTCGAAAGCAATGCCCACCCTTGAGTTGATTGGGCCATTTAGAGCGGAACAAAATAGCGCGTCAGGCTGCCGCCCGCCGTGCAGGCCGCAATACCCATGGCACGCCCGGTGGTGTCAACACCATTATCCAGTGCCCGATCGACTTCAATCACCACTTCGCACGGCAAGTTGAAGAAAATGATGGCATTGAGCACCCCAGGATTGGCCGCCACGTAAGCAGCGCTGGTGTTGGCGGCATTGGCAACCGCCATATGCACCGCACCAAACGGCGATTGCAGCCGCATTTGGGTGTTGGTGCCCAGCTTGCCAATCAGCCCCGCGGCATACAGCTGGCTAGGGGCCACACCGACCTCGTTGACCGCCGTGGCCAAGCCGGCCGCAGTCATGGTGCCTTCGATCAAGCCATTGCCCTGGGTCCCGCCCGTGCCACCCACCGTGATGTTGGGCAATTGGTTGGCGGTATAAATCCAGTCGCCCGGCAGATAGCCGTAACGCTGTTTAAAGCTGAGTGAGGCACTCTGCAGATCTGCCGCAATTTGCAGCACGTCCTGGGTTTGCGCACGGCTGATCTGTCCGCGCCCGGCCATCAGGCCGGCGGCCAGCAAAATGCCGCCCAGCACGACCACAATGGCCATCTCGGCAAGGGTAAAACCGCGTTGTTTGCTTAGGGTTTTCATGGGGTACTCATTCAAGGAAAAGGTCAAATCGCGCTGCTTATTGACAGACCAGGGGATAGGCGCCCACGGGTATGGGGTTCACCGTGGTACATGATGCCGCAGGAGACGCGCAGTACGTCACACAGGCCCTGAGCGTGCCCTCGGTGATCAAGGGTTGCAATAAGTTCTGTGGTGTCATGTAGGCCACCAGGTCGTCAAACAGACCGCCCGGAGAAGCCGCGACCGCATTCGGCGAACGGGTGATGAAGGTGGTAGAAGCCAAATTGGCATTCACCAGTTCATCCGCCCCAGCAGGTGCCGCGTTGAAGGTGCCGCCAACGGTTTTGGCACCTGACCCATTTTTGCCATGCGACAAAATCATGACCACCGGGTTAGGTGACAACGGGGTCGTGGTTAACACCCCGGCGGTGTTGCGCTCTTGCAAAGAAAAGGTGACCAAAGGCACGGTCAACTCATTGATGGAAAAGGCCCCGGTACCGGTCTTGATGGTCCAATTGCTGCTGGTGGCCGGGGTACGGTTGGCGACGCGGTAGGTAAAAAAGTTCGACCAGCCGTCTTGCACGTCGGCGGCTGACAAGCCCAGGTCTTTCCACGGTACCACCCCACGCCCAAGGACACCCAGGCACGGCGCAGTGCCCTTGACGCCCGTGGGCGGCGTGCCGGTGGCAGTGGCATCGGGACAAGGCAGTGTGCCGTTGCTGCGCAAATACCCGATCAGGGCCAGTTTGATGCGCTCCTGCTTGGCCGTGGTCTGGGTCCAGGCGGCGCTTTCCCGGGTGGCTTGTAACAAACCCAGACCCATGGTCAAAAAAATAGCCATGAGGGTCACAACCACAGCCATCTCCACCAGCGTGAAGCCGACACATTTCTGCCTTTGGCGCGGCGCAAAAAAATGACGTGATTGAGCTTGGTTCATGAATGCCTGCGATTTTATTGGCTTTAAAAAACACAAGGGCATCCGAAGATGCCCTTTGCTTAAATAGCCAAACTTAAACAGTTAGATTTTCATGCAAACTGTGTGAATCCCGGCTTCAAGAATTGCGGTGGCGGGGACCGTAGGCCCATATACCGAGTTTGCGACGGCTGTGGTGGCCAAATTGGCGGCACCTGCAAGCGAAGCTCTAATGCTACCAGTTGCACTATTACCGTCATCGAGTTGGGTGTCAATTGCCTGCGCCATTTTCCAAGGGATACTACCGCCGCAAACCACGGTGCCCGTGATTCCATAGGCATTTGCTTGAACACCGAGCACACCGCCAGCGGCATGAGTTCCCGGTAAAGCGACGGTTGCGGTGGCAACCCCACTCAAAAGTCCCGCCATCCGGGTATGCTGCCAAAAGTTGTTACTTTCAGCCGCCAACGCCGGCGCTACAACGGCTGTGTACACACCAGCTATAGCCCCATTGCCACCACCATTGACTGCCCCTGTAAAGCGCGTACTGGCTGCTGCATCATCACCCGGAATAGCCTTATAACGGTCCTGATACGAGTAATACGCAGCCGACACACCCTTCAAATCATTGATCACATTTTTGATCTTGGCATTCTCGATCATCTCCTGACCCTTGAGCACACCACCGAGCAACAAGCCGATGATGACCAGCACAATGGCAATTTCAACCAGGGTAAAACCCGACTGACGCGATAAATTTTGACGTTTCATAAAAATGCCCCTTCAGATCAAAGTGTGGCCAGGCCCGACATGGGTTCTGGTTCCATCGCTTGCTAATGTACGTTATGAACACGCTTGCATGAAGTAAAAAATCTTTACGGTTTGCACAGGGGAACGAGCAAGGTAAATTCCAGCCCCTGCGCCGTTTGCACGGCATTGAGACGGCCGCCGGCCTTCAGCAAGCTTTTGCGGGCCTGGTACAAGCCCAAACCCAAGCCACCGGGGCGACCACTGGCAAAGGGTTCAAACAATTTCTCCGGGGCCAGGGGCGCCTCGGACGACTGCCATGGGCTGATGAAGTGGATCTGGGCCATGGCCGGGTCGTCAGCGTTGGCGGGCAAGCTGTGCACATGGATCACCGGCCGCGCCTGCACCCGGGCCCGCCAGTTGGCGGCCAGATTGGTGAACAAATTGTCGAGCGCGCGTACCAGCAAAACCTGGGCAATCCAGCCGTTGGCATTGCCCACCACCTCAAGTTCAAGCCCGGCCAAGTGCGCCGCCGTGCTGAGTGCTTCACCCAGGTCAATACACTGGGCGTGGTCGTCGGCGGGTTGGTGCCCCAGGGCGGTGATCAGGCGCTGCGCACGTTCTTTGGCCAAAGGTGCATTTTTTTGTAGCCTTTTGGCCATGCCAAGCAGGGCCTGGTCGTTGCAGCACGCCCCAAAGTCAGCACCTACCCAAATCACCCATTGCGCCAGGTTGCGCATGTCGTGTTGCAAATACAGTGACAAGGCCGCCCGCTCGGCCAGGGCCGCGGACAGGGCCTGGGTGCGTGTGCGCAAGCTGGTTTCCAGCAACAAGGCCACCACACGCGCCAATTGCTCGGCAAACAACCAGTTGTCGCCCGTGCCTTCCTTGTGCATGAGCTCAAGTTTGAGCCGGACGTCGGTTTCACTGTCAATTTGAAACGCCATCATGTGCGCCGGCCTGCGCTTGCCCATGGCGTCGGACACCTGTCCCAGCTCAAGACGAACAGCGTGGCCGAACCAGTCGCCACCCAGACACAGGTAGCCCCAGCCTGCCCCCTGCAAAATAGGCCAGGCGGCACCGGCCACCGCCAAGGGCTCCAGGTTTTGCCCGCCCAGTTGCAGCAAGGCTTTTAAGTAGCGACCGTGCCGACGCGCCCGGCGCGTTAAGGTCACACTGATCGCCAACAGGCCCAACCCCGCCACGATCATGACCAGCGCCAGGCTAGCCAGGGCGTTGAATACCATATTTTTTCAGGTAATAGTAAATATGCTCGCGGGCCAGTCCCAGTTGTCTGGCCGCCTCCGTCACGTTGTAGTCAGTGGCAGCCATGACGCGGCGCAGCAATTGCTCCTCGGCGTTGCAGGCGGCTTCTTTGGGGCCTTCGTCGAGCCGGGTGGTCAGGTGCAAACGGGCTTCACCCAGGGTGCTCAGCCTGCTTTCCTGCTGCGCAAACAATTGTGCCCGTTTCAAAGCACTCAAAATCGCTGCGAAACTGACCGGCTTGACCAAAAAATCAAATGCACCCAGGCGCACGGCCTGCAAAGCCGCCGCGGCTTCGTCTTGCCCGGTGAGCACAATAATTTTACAGGCCGGGCTGGCTTGCAAGGCAAGCTCCAGCAAGGCCAGGCCTTCGGTCATGGTGCTGGCATGCGGCGGCAGGCCCAGGTCCAGCAGCACCAAGGCCGGCGGTATATCAGCCATGAAAAAAACACCCGCCTGAGCCCGATCATGGGCCTGATCCACTGAAAAACCGGCATCCTCAAGGGCTGACGCAAGGTAGGCACACAGGGCCGGGTCGTCTTCCACCACCAGCACACGCTTGGGTGGCAAGAAGTAGGCTGCTGCGGGCTCAGTCATCGCCGCCCGTCAGACGGGTCAAAATGGGTAAAACAGCCACAACAAAGCCCACAAATATAAAAACAAAACCGATCACCACCCGAATTAGCACCCATTCTGAAGCGGTATCGGGGTTGACAGCCAGCAAGATATAACCAAGCAGCAGGAAACACAGCCCGATCATGACCGTGACGCGTCGGCGCACCACCTTGATCCGGTGCCTCTGGGCTTGCAATTCATAGAGTTGCTTTGACATCGCTAACGCTTTTTGATGGTCACCGCGCCGGGCTGCACAATGTCGGTGCGCTCACGGGTCGTCAAGTCCAGGGATTCCCCCACACGGACCCCGGTGCCGTCCAGCCTGATGCCACCAGGGATGGTGCTCAGGTGTTTGCCTTGTGAAATGGACTCACCTTCGCTGACGGCCTGACCGTTGATCCACACCGTGCTGCGACCACCTTGTCGTTTGACCAGGCCGGTGACGTTGACCACATTGGGTGCGGGCTCCCCGGCTTCACTGACCTGCCCCGTGTCGAGTCGGGCGCGCGAAATGCTGATACGTTCGGCGTTGGTGTAAAAAAGTGTACCCAGGGTTGGCTTGAGAGGTGTGACCCCGTCAGCAGCCTGGGCCAGCAGACTGGCGCTCACAACACTGGCAAAAACCCACCAGCGCCGGGTCTGGCGCAACCGAGCACAGGCGATGGCCCTGCCCCTTGAGCCCGTCGGCTGCGATGGAGATGAAGATGTGATACCCATGGTCAAAGTCTAGCAAGTTGCCCGGCTTCAGGCACCCGCAATGGGTGTCGGCTGGGCGTCTTTGTTTGCACTTTCAGGCATGTTGAAAAATCGCAGTGTGCAGCGCGCCGTCAAACCCGTCTCTTTGGGGCCTGACAAAAGACAGGCTTGCACCCGGTACAAACCCTTGACGTGGCTTCGAAAGTGGCCCAACAGTGCCAACACGTCTTCTTCGTGGGTATTGGTCATTGTGAAGTCGAGGTCGTAGGTGCGTGCACCTTGGTCTGTTGGCGCGGCTGGCGCCGCGTCCGGGCCGGAGACCAACAGCGCCTGAGGTGGGTGCATGGTGTACGCCAAATCACGCATCGACAAACCAAGCGCCTGGTAACTGGCCAGCAATTGTTCCACCCAGGCTGCGCGGTCCGGATTTCCCAGCAGGCCCTGTTGGCGCAACTCACTGAAACGCCCGGTCTCGGCCTGCAGATTTTTAAGGTCAATGTCTTTTTGTTCAAGACTGGCACGTTGCGCGCTCTCCAGTTGCTGCGCCTGCAGGCGTTGTGCCGCCATCCGGTCCTTGAAAAATACCGTACCAAAGAAAATACCAAAGGCACACAGGATCGACAGCGCCAGCGTGATCAGGCTGCGCCGGGCCAACAGGGCAATTGTTTTCCAGTTGTTCATGTCGGGCCCGGCTTGGGGTTTGAAGCAGGCCATGGCATGGTCAGACACCAGACCAGGGGTTTATCGCCGGGCCTGCCGATCAGCGCGCCGCCACCGCTGAGACTCCCCAGGTCCAATACCTTGGCCGGATCCACCTGGAGGTTCAGGCCCTGGACCTGTGTCAATTTGGCAGAAAAGCTGGTGATGGCCTGCATTTTGGCGCGTTCACCGCGCTCAAGCAAATCAACGATTTGAAAGCTGATTTCAACCTGTCGTGTGGGCAGCGTTTGAACCGGCTCAGCCTGAGCCTCATTGGCCGAAGGCGCCGTCACAGCCGCTGCGCCGCCACAAACCTCCTGCCCCTTGTTCAGAATGTGCCAATCCAGGTCCACCAACCGAAAACTGCCAAATGAACTGATGGTTTCTGACAATAGCTGCAGATGGCTGGACAGGGACGGCACATGCGCCAACTCCGTTTGCTCCAATATGACCGCGTTGCGCACTTCATCGGCCGAGACACCAAAACCGGCAATTTTTTGTTCGATCTCGCTGATCTGCAGTTCATGCAAACGGTTTCGTTGCGCAATGGCCTGCTCGTTGCTGTAGTCCGCAGCAATCTGATTCAAGTTGTCTGCAGCCACCAGCAGCGCCAACAACAGGCACAGTCCAGCCGCTGCGTAAACCGGGGCGCGCATGCGGTCGGCGACGAATCGGCTGCGCCATACCAACGGCGCCAACTGCCCGGTGGGCGAAGCGGTGGCCATATCGAACAAAACAAAACGCCAGTCAGCAGGGCGTTTTTTGTGCCAGGGGGGTGGCGGTGCCAGCCACTTCAGGTTTTCCTGTTTTAAGCAGGGTTCAATCTCTGGCGGATTGCCCAACATCAGGACGTGGCGCGGCTCTGAGGAGCGCTCAAGCACCCGGTTGTTTTCCAAATAACGCACGGTACGGGTGATTTCGGCGGCAATGTCTGGCGCTTGTGTCACCGACGGTATCAAACGCGTCAGAATGGGCACGCGCTGCTTGACAAAAACAATGCGCAGGGCATCCACGTCAGGAAACACCACAAACAGGTCACGTGACAAGGACTTATGGCTTGCCAATTGGGCCAGCAACAGGGAGGTGGCCCAGACACCCGCGATGGGAATGGGCCCAACGGCCACCAACGTGGTATTGACACGCTGCGCTGCTTCCAGACCAAAAGCAATTTGACGCGGGGGTGCCAAATGGTCCATCAAACCACCAGTGACCGGCGTCGGCATTAAAGCGGTATAGGGCGTGTCGGGAAATCGGCTGGCCAATTGGCGGCGAATAAAACTTTGTCGGTCAGCACCAAAAATGCGAGGCACCTTAATGTCTTCAAAACCCTCTTCCGGCAAGTTGCAGAGCAGGTACACCGGGCCCGCACCGACGCTGTCTTGAGCTTGCCAGGTGTTGCCGGTCTTAGTCCAATACTGCGCACCGGAAGAGCTGAGGTAAAGCACTGTTTTCATGACACGCTCAGGTTTTCATCTTGGAGATGGTGTCATAAATGGGGCTCAGCACGGCCAGCATGATCCAGCCCAGGATCAGGCCCATCACCACGGTCAGCGCAGGCTCAATCATGGCTTGTACCTTGCCTACTGATTCATTGATGTCACGGGTATAAAAGTAGCTGACGTTGCTCAAGGACGAATCCAGCGCGCCGGTGGATTCGCCGACCTTGAGCATCCGGATCACCAGCGACGGGAACAGCATTTCGGCGGCAAAGCTGTCGGACAGCGCGGTGCCATTGATGACGCGTTCACGCACGCGCACCAGCGCCCGCTGGATCACCAGATTGTCCGAAATGTCCTGGCAATAAGTCAAAGCTTCGATCAGGGGAATACCGGTGCGGTACATCAATGCAAACGTGTCAGCCAGTCGCGCCAGGATGATTTTTTTGAGTACCGGCCCGACGTAGGGCAAATTCAATTGCAATTGGTGCAGTTGGTACCGCACACTGGGCACGGCCGCGGCCAATGCCAGGGCTGCCATCACCAGCACCACTGGCACAATCAGCATGGCCCACCAGTACTTCACAAAGACATCCGACAGGCCGATCAACAAACGGGTTTGCAGCGGCAACTCCTGGCCCATGTTGGTTAAAAATCCAACCAGTTGGGGTACCAGGTAAATCATCAGAAAAAACACCACGGCACTGATGATCACCAGCACAAAACTGGGGTACATCAGCAACTTTTTGGTGGTGGAGGCCATCTCGTCCTGCCACTTCAGGGTGCGTACAATTTCCTTCAGCACGTCGGGCAGTTGCCCGGTGACTTCACCTGATCGTATGAGGCTGACATTGGTGGTGGAGAAAACACCTGGGTAGGCCTCAACCGCCTTGCCAAAGGTGGCGCCGGCTTCAATTTTTTCGTACAGACCACTGCACAGGTCCCGGGTGGAAGACGACTCGGCGGCATCACGCAGGTCACCCAGGGACTCCAGCAGCGGCACCCCGGCGCGTACCAGCATTTCTAACTGAAAGAAAAAATCAATCACCTCGCGCCGTGGCATCGATTTGACAATGCGGTTTTGCCGGGTCAGCAGCTTGGCTGAGACCAGCATCAAACTCACTTTTTTGAGCTGTGCCTCCAAGTCAAGCTCGTTGAGCGCCTCAATCTGGCCCTTGTTGATCTGGCCTTCCGCATTCGCAGCACGGTACTGGTAGAGCGCCATCAGTCCAGCAGCTCCGTCAAATCGACCACACGGCCAATTTCTTCAAGGGTGGTCACACCCGCGCGCACGCGGCGCATGCCGTCTTCGGCCATGGAGACAAAGCCTTTTTGTCGCAGATAGTCCGTCATGACCTTGAGACTGGCCTGGTTGGTCACCATTTCGTCGAGCCCGGCATCAAACTTGAGCAGTTCAATGATCGACATCCGACCCTTGTAGCCCCGGTTGTCGCAAGCCTTGCAACCCACAGCCCGGTAAATGGGGGGGGCATCATTCGCAGTCAATTTGAGCAACTGAACCTCGACCGGGCTCGGGTCGTACACCACCTTGCAGGTATTACACAGGGTTCGGACCAGACGCTGGGCCACAATACCGATCACATTCCCTGCCACCACATTGGGCAAGATGCCCATGTCGAGCAGCCGGGGAATGGAACGGATAGCCGAATTGGTGTGCAGGGTCGAAAACACCTGGTGCCCGGTCATGGCAGCCCGAAACGCCATTTCGGCGGTTTCATGGTCACGCACCTCGCCCACCAGAATGATGTCCGGGTCCTGCCGCATCATGGAGCGAATACCTTCGGCAAAATCCATCTTGACGGCATCCGACAAAGACGTTTGTCGAATCATGGGCATCGGGTACTCGACCGGGTCCTCCAGCGTCATGATGTTGACGCCCTCGCTGTTGAGATGGCCCAAAATCGAATACAAGGTGGTCGTTTTACCCGAACCGGTGGGCCCGGTCACCAGCAAAATGCCTTCCGGGCGCGACAGCATGAGCTGCAACAAATTCAGTTGGTGCTCCGACAAACCCAGGCCGGACAGCGGCACGATGCCGTTTTTACGGTCCAGAATACGCAGTACAAAATTTTCGCCGTGAATGGTCGGCTGCACGGCCGCACGAAAATCAACCGGGCGGCCCGAAATGGACAAGGAAATCCGGCCATCCTGGGGCGCACGGGTTTCGGTGATGTTCATTTTGGCCATGACCTTGAGTCGCACCACCATGGCCGACCAGTAACGCATGTGCAAGGCACGCACCTGGCGCAGCACACCGTCAACGCGGTAGCGAATGCGCAAAAACTGCATCTCAGGCTCAAAGTGCACATCTGAGGCACCATGCAGCGTGGCATCGGCCAGCAACACGTCAATCAAGCGTACCACCGGGTGGCTGTAGCCCTCGGTTTCTTGCGCCAGACTGGCCATGTCGATGGTGCCACCTTCGAGCTCGTGCAAGATACCGTCAATGGAAAGCTCATGCCCATACAGCTGCTCAATGGCACCCTGTACTTCCACGCTGCTGGCCAAACGCCAGACGGGCCGGGGGCCCCCCATCAACAAGGCATTGATCTGGTCTGCAGCGACAATATCACCGGGATTGGCGCTGGCAATGATCAGCTCATTGCGCTGCGCGTTAAAACTGACCGGAAACAGGGTCAGGCGCCTGGCCACTGCCTTCGGGACCATCGCCAGGGCCGCGGGGTCGGCCACAATGCCCTTGAGAGCAATGGCTTCTTCACCCAGTTTGTCCGCCAGCGCGCCACGCATGGCCTCTTCGGTCACAAAGCCCAGCAGCAACAGAATCTCACCGATTTGTTTGCCAAGGCTTTTTTGCTCTTGCAGGGCGATGCGCAATTGATCCTGTGTGATCAATCCCATGCCCACCAGCTTGTCACCAATACGCAGGGGCGCTGGCGCTCGAGGCGTTTGCGCCAGGGCCACGTTGGAATCAGCCTGAACTGGAAGTGCGTGAGACGGCGTCATGTGGGCCTAATTGGGCATGGTCTGCCCTGCGGCTTGACTGGCTGAACGCAGTTGCCCCAGACGCGTCTGTGCGTCTGCCAGGGCAAAACCGCTGGCTTGATCCGAGCCAACTTGCATCGCCAGCGCCACGGCGCGTTCGTAATACTGCCGCGCTTCATCGTAGCGATGCAGCCGATCCAGGGCCACTGCCAAATTAAACGCGTGGCGTGCCACATTGGGTTCCAGTTGCTGCGCCCTTGAAAACGCCAGGCGCGCGTCGGCCAGCCGGTCCTGTCGTACCAGCGCATGCCCCAGCACTGACTGCGCGGCCGCTGATTCGGGGTTCTGCTCGGCAACGTCGCGTGACCGGTTGCCAAAGTCCTGCAGATCACCCGGCTGGTTGAGCATCAATAGTCCGGCGCGTGCGCTGGGGTTGCCGGGGTCCTGACGTAACACCCGTTTATAAAAGCCCTGTGCCGCTTCATGGTGCCCCTGCTGCTGGGCAATGTAGGCCAGCCCCAACAACGCGTCGCGTTCTTCAGGGTTTTTGCTCAAAGCCTGCTCATAAGCCTGGCCAGCCTCTTGCAGGCGACCTTGTACCAGCGCGTTGTAACCCTGCTCCAGGGCTGAGGGACCACTGAGTCGGGTTTGCACGCTGGCTTGGCTTGTGACCGGGGCAGTGACCGGGGCCGAAGCAGGCACTTTTTTCGTCGGTGCGCGACAGTCTGGCGGCAGGGTGCCGGGGGGGCATGTCAACGCTGACGCGCTCGCCGTCATGTTTGCCGCCACCCTGTCGCGGACTGGCGGCCTGCTAGGGGCAGATTTGGGTTTTGGCGCCGGGGCGCGCATGGGCGCTGCCATGGGGGGGAGTGCTTCGGCGGGCTCCGAAACTGGGTCCACAGCGGGCGCCACCGCGTTGGCAAGCACCACGGTCTGGGAATCGGCCGGTGGCTCAGGTGCCAACGGTGGTGGCGTTACGGCCAAAATTTGCGTCGGTGTGCCAAAGCCGGGTACCAGCGCCATGGGGTCGCCCCATACACCCAGCATGACACTGCCCAAGGCGGTTGCCAGAACCATGGCAACACTGACCAAAACCAGCACACGTTTTTTACCCGCTGGGGTTGGCGGCGCCTTGGCTCGCAGCAAATTTTGCGCCGCCCGGGTGCCACCACCCATCGTCTCAGTCGACGCCGGTGTTGCCATGGGCAGCGCCGACGAAGCTGTGACCACCGGCTCCGAAAGCGTCGGCTCAGACACGGTGAACAGCTGAGGTTCTGCCAGCTTTTGGGTCAGGGACAAAGTCGGCGCCTCGACTGGTGCGGCAGGTGCAGGCTCAGGGTCGGGCATGACCGCAGTGGGCAACGCAACACCAAAGACTGGCGACTCAAACGTGGCCACAGCTTCAGGGGGTTGCAACTCTGGCATGGGCGTTTCAGGCGCAGGAACTTCAGTCAAAAAAGCCTGGGGAGGTTCAAGCTCCAGCGCGGGCCAGCTAGGGGCTGTTGTCGGCGCAGCCATCACCGGCTCAGGCGGGCTCGGAAAAATTTGCGGCTCAACCGCCAACGACATAGGGACAGCGGGATCAACACGGCTTGTCGGTTGATTTGAATGCGATTGGGCAGCGGCCGCCTTGTCACGGCTGGCACGGTTGAGCGCGTCAAGCAACAGACTCATGGCTAATTTGGGGTACCAGGTAGGGTGACATTAACCGAACGATCATCCGACCGTGAGGCATCAATCGAGACCGGCAACAGGGACCTGAAGTTTTTGAGGTCGGCGTTCAAGCTGGCGTCCCGGAGCACGGTCGGGCGCAAAAAGATGACCAGTTCCGACTTGCTGCTGCTGTCATTGCGAAACTTGAACAATTCGCCCAAACCGGCCACCTGGTTCAGACCAGGCACACCGTCGGAATTGTTGTTGCGGCTGTCTTGCATCAAGCCGCCCAAAATGGCAATGTCGCCGGACTGCACGCGCAACACCGACTCCATCTCGCGGGTTTGCACCTCGGGAATACGGTTCACCAGGTTGTTTTGCGCCAACACCGGGTTGGGGTCGTTGGCATAACCCGTGATGCGGCTGATGGTGGGGCGCAAATTGAGCGTCACTTCGTTGCCTTCGCTGATCTGTGGCACCACAGTCATCAAAAACCCGATCGGTACCGTTTTGATGTCGGTGGTATAGGTCGCTGCCGTGCCTGCCGTGGTGGCCGTAGCGGCGGTACCGGGTGTCACGTTAATGGTGAAATAGACTTTGTTGTCGACCACCTTCAAGACGCTGCTCTGGTTGTTCAACACCGACACCTTGGGACTGGACAGCACCTTCAGGGTGCCAAATGACTCCAGCAAACTCAGCATGGCCGACAAATCGGTATCGCCGTTGAAAAGCCTCAATTGCTTTAAGCTGATCGAGGCAATTGAACTCACCACACCACCGGTTTGTAAGCCGCTTGAACCACCGCCGACAGGGCGAATAGTGATGCCGCTGCCTGCGTTGGCGCCGGCAGTTTGCAACAAGGACCAATCAATGCCCTGTTGAAAACGGTTCGACAAATCCACTTCGACAATGGTGGCTTCAATCAGTACCTGACGCCGTGCCGAACCCAGCACCCGGTCCAGGAAGTCACCCACCTTGGCATGCTGGTTTTGCGTGGCACGCACGCTGATGATGCCGGTTTCGGGGTTGGCAATGACCGATGCCGCCTCACGGAAGGTGCTGCGCTGCAAGCTGACCGTTACTGGAGCCGACGCGCCAGCGGCGGCGGGTGCAGCGGCAGGCTGACCAGCCCCGGGGACCAGCGCGCGCAAGGCCGCGCTGGCATTTTGTGCCGCGGTGTTTTGACCGGCTGCGGGCTGAGCGTTTGCCTGACTGGTTTCTGGCATTTGTTTGTCGGTCTCGCGCAACAAGTCTGTCAGGTTGGCAGTGAGTGTGACCCAAAAACGGTTGTTCGACGTGTTTTCTATGGATGAGGTGGAGGCATTGCTGCCACCGCCGCCCTCACCGCCGCCGGTACTTGACACATTGGTCGAGGTGGCGATGCTGGACCTGGCATCGCGCTGGATGTTGGGGTAATCGACCCGGTAGTGCTTGAGGTAGGGCGAATCGGGCTGGATGGACAGATTTTTGCCTTCAATATCGTAGCGCAAATCGACCTGGCGCGCCACCCGATCCAGAATCTCGGTGAGCGTCTGGTCATGCACGTTCATGGTTACGGTGCCAGCAATGCTGGGGTGAATGTCGACATTGAGTTTGGCATCCCGGGCCAGGGCAAACAGCAGGTCTTGCACGTTGACATTTTTCATGACGACGCTGTAGAGCTCTTGCCGCACGCTAGGGCGAGGCGGTGGCGGCAGCGGTGGCGACGTGGCAAACTCCGGCGCCTTGCCAGCCACCGGCGCACTGGGCAGCAGGTGTTGACTGGACGGTGCAGGTGGTGGTGGTGCCGCACAAGAAAGCAATGTGGCAACACAAGCACTCATCAAGGTGAGTCGCAAGGCCGGGGTGTGACGCCCCTGACAGGCGGCACGCAGCGTTTGAAAGTTCAAAGTAGTTGTTCCTGTTGGACTTTTACCCAAGATCTGACCATCGGACGGTTGCCCTTGATCGCCAAAGGCAGCTTGTCGATGGCGCGCACACTGTCTGCCACAGACGCAAAATCACCAAAATAGACGGCCATGTAGGTTTTGCCCTTGTAGTCACTGAATTGTGCATAAATTTGCCTGGCATCAAGCTGGGTCTGGATATGTTTCAGATACAGATCCATGCTCGGAACAGATTTTAATGCTATCAATTGAATAGTATAGCCATGCAGCGGCTTCTTTTTCAGTCTGGCTTGGGTATGCTCAAAAATCGCTTGCCCATGCGAGCCGATGCGCGGCAGCGTTGGCCTTGAATCACCTGGCTCTGACGCGGGCGAAGCAGGCAACACCGCTTGTAGGGAAGGTGCTGCGGGGGCCGTCGGCACCGACACGGGCATGCTGGCGGGGACCACCATCGGGGCCGATGCTGCATCGTCTACCACAACCACAGCCACGGATGCGGGCACGGCAGGCACCGGAGCCGGAACCTGTGGCGCGATCTGGCCAACAACAGCAGCCGGTACCATGACTGGCACCGACGCACCGCGATACCACCCCAGCAACGCCACAGCTAGCGCAGCCATCAGCAAGGCCGCGCCAAAACTCGCAGCCACCAGGGGCCAAGGGCGCAGCCGGACCTGACCGTCAACGCGCATGGAGGCCACCGGCAGTTCTTTCACGGCACTGGTAACGTGGACCAATTCAACGGTCATGGCGCCCTGCGCGTAGGCGGCCAGCAAGGCTTTGTCGGCCAACAGGTTGATGCGCCGGGCACGCCCCTCGGAAGCCTTGACCAAACGTTCCATGGCGCCTGCCGAAAACAGCCCGGCCCCTTGCCAGCCGGCCGCACGCAAGCGATGGTCAATGTAGGCACTGGCCTCGCTGGCCTGAAGTTCCTGAAGTTCAAATCGATGGATCACCCGGTCCCGCACCTGGCGCAAGCGGGGGTCAGCCAACAGGGTATCAAGCTCGGGCTGCCCAAACAACATGATGTTGATGAGCTTGTGCTGCCCGGTCTCCAGGTTGGACAGCAAGCGCACCTCTTCGAGCGATTCGATCGGCATGGTATGGGCTTCGTCAATCACCAGCACCACGCGCTGCCCCAGCGCATGACGGCGCAGCAACTCCTGTTGCAAGGCCGCCAGCCTGCCCTCCATGGCATCAGGTAAATCGGTCAGCCCCAGGTCGCGCGCAATAGCCGCAATGATCTCATCACGGCTAAAGCAGGGATTGGCCAGGTACACGGTGCAAACCTGCGGCCCCAGGCGGGTGATCATCAGCCGAGCCAACAACGTTTTGCCGCTGCCCACTTCGGCCACCAGCGTGATGATGCCCTCGTCATGGGTGGCCACGTGCAGCAGAGCCGTCAAGATGTCGCCGCGGCGCCCCCCGGAAAAGAAAAAATCAAGGTCAGGGGTAATCTGAAACGGCGGCTTGTTAAACCCAAAATGACTAAGATAAAGTGATGACATCCCGCGAGTGTATCGGGTGCTCTTCATGCGCCGATATGAGGGGAAAACCCCCATTTAATTCCATCATTGTCAACGGGACAAACATCACTAGAATCCCGTGCATATATGCTGAAAAACCAATGCACCCTCCTTTTGATCTTGCGCTGACCATGCACTTCGAGCCACGGATTCATACTTCCAAGCTCAAAGTTGCCGTGGTGCATAAGCGCTGGATTGGGAAAACCGAGCGCGAATTTTGCGACTTGCTCAACATCAGTCACGGCGGAATTGGTCTCAGCAGTCCCTGGCTGAACGCCAGACCAGGTCAAAAATTGTGCATGGAACTCTACTACCACCAGGAGGTATTCACCACCCGCGGTATCGTGACCAATGTGAATAGTCGCGAGAAAAGTGACCTTTATGGCGTTGCGTTTACTTTTGCCCCGCCTGAGCTGGACCGCCTGATTGATATTTTTAAAAGAGAGCACCTGGAAGCCAGTGCTGCCCACAATACCCCAAACGCTGACCCGATCAAACGTCACTTTGGCAAACGCATCGCCACCCAAAACTTGCAAGTCCAGGTGAAGAAGCTGGATTCATCCGCCCCCTATGTCCTTTGCGAGGTGGACAACATCAACAAAGGTGGCATGGGGTTTTATGCCCCGGAACTGATCCATCCCAACACCCCGTTTGATGTCTCGATCCAGATATCTAAGCAACCCGACCCGACCATCATCAGTGGCAAGGTGCACTACATGCAGCAGAAGCTCGGGGGCTATTACTATGGTGTAGAGTTCAAAATGATCTCTCTGGAACTGTCCTGCCTGCTGGACGAAATCGAAACGATTCTGCAGCAGAGATAATCATCTACGAGGGCTGGGTCGGCTACAAATGACGCGTTTCACCGGCCAGCCGGGTCACCCGGCCCCAATCACCCAGCTCAGGCACATTGGCGGGCACCAGCCAGGAACCGCCCACACACACGACATTTTTCAAGGCCAGAAAGTCAGGCGCATTTTGCAGGGTGATACCACCAGTTGGGCAAAATTTGACATCAAAAAACGGCCCGCTCCAGGCCTTGAGCATGGCCACACCGCCAGCTTGCACAGCGGGAAAAAACTTGAGCTCGGTAAAACCATCTTCGCAGGCGGCCATGATCTCACCGCCGGTCGCCACGCCCGGCAACAGCGCCAGACCCATGTCACGGCAGGCTTGCCCGACCGCGCTGGTGTACCCCGGGCTGACCGCAAAACGCGCCCCGGCATTGGCCACCGCTTGCGCGTCGGCGCGGGAGCGCACCGTGCCAGCACCCACCACGGCCTCGGGCACATCACGCGCGATAGCCTCAATACAGGCCAGCGCCTGCGGCGTGCGCAAGGTCACCTCGAGCATGCGAATGCCACCAGCCAATAAAGCGCGCGCCATCGGCACCGCGTGCGCCACGTCATTAAGCACAATCACCGGGATCACGCGAGCATCTTGCATGACCTGCAAGGCGGTCAAGGGGGTTTGAGTTGTCATGGGGGTCTTTCAGGGGTCAATTTCAGGTATCAATTCAAAGCCAGCTGCAGGCACCCTCTTCGGCGCTCAGGGCGTTGCGGCGCATGCTGGCAAACAGCTCGCGGCCCATGCCGACGCCGTTGGCGGCGCGCAAATCATCGGGCATGAGCAGGACCTCGCGGGCATCCCATTCAGCGTCAGGAACCAGCGCCTGCAGCAGTCCGGTATTGGCATCCAGCCGGATCACATCGCCGTCTCGCACCCGGGCCAGCGGACCGCCAGCGGCGGCTTCAGGCGACACATGAATGGCAGCTGGCACCTTGCCCGAGGCGCCACTCATGCGCCCGTCAGTGACCAGCGCCACCTTGAATCCCCGGCCCTGCAAGACCGCCAATGGTGGCGTGAGCTTGTGTAATTCGGGCATGCCATTGGCCTGCGGACCCTGCCAGCGCACCACACAAATCAGGTCATGGTTGAGTTCATCCGCAGCAAAAGCCTGATGCAAGGCGTCTTGCGAGTCAAAAACGCGGCATGGCGCCTCAATCACATGGCGGTCGTCGGGCACCGCCGAAATCTTGATCACGCTGCGACCCAGGTTGCCCTGCATCAGTTTGAGGCCGCCACTGAGGCTGAACGGCTTGTTGACGGGACGCACTACCGACTCATCCTGACTGACCGCTGCCGTATCCCAATGCAGCCGACCATCTGCAGCGGCGCGCGCAATTCCGGTGTACTCGCGCAGGCCACCGGCCCGGTTGGTCAACACATCGGCGTGCATATAGCCGCCATCGAGCAGTTCGCGGATGATGAAGCCGGGGCCACCGGCCGCCTGGAACTGGTTCACGTCGGCGCTGCCATTGGGGTAGACGCGGCTTAGGAGCGGCACAACATCGGACAGGGCCGAGAAATCATCCCAATCAATCACAATGCCCGCCGCGCGCGCCACCGCTACCCAATGGATCAGGTGGTTGGTCGAACCGCCAGTGGCCAGCAGGGCGACCATGGCGTTGACGATGCAGCGTTCATCGACCACGCGGCCAATGGGTGGGCATTTGAAATCAGCGCTGCCCAGCACCGTGCGCAGCGCTTCGCGGGTCAACTCGTCGCGCGCCTCGGCCCCGGGGTTGATAAAGGCGGTGCCGGGTACATGCAGGCCCATGGCTTCGAGCAGCATCTGGTTGCTGTTGGCGGTGCCGTAAAAGGTGCAGGTGCCAGCGCTGTGATAGGCCGCGGATTCGGCCGCCAGCAATTCGGCGCGCCCCACCAGGCCCTGGGCCGCTTGTTCGCGCACTTTTGACTTGTCGCCGTTGGACAAGCCCGAGGTCATGGGTCCAGCCGGTACAAACACGGTGGGCAAGTGACCAAACTGCAGTGCGCCAATCAGCAGGCCCGGCACAATTTTGTCGCACACGCCCAGCATCAGAGCGCCGGCAAAGACGTCATGGCTCAGGGACACGGCCGTGGCCATGGCGATCACGTCGCGTGAAAACAAGCTTAACTCCATACCCGCGGTACCTTGCGTGACGCCGTCGCACATGGCGGGCACACCGCCGGCCACCTGTGCCGTGGCACCGTGTTGACGTGCCTCGGCCTTGATCAGATCCGGATAATGCTGGAACGGTGCATGGGCCGACAGCATGTCGTTGTACGCAGTGACGATGCCGATGTTGGGCGCTTTTTGGGCTACCACGCGCAGTTTGTCGTTGCCCGGCAAGGCAGCAAACGCATGGGCCACGTTGGCGCAACCCAGACGCTGGGCACCAGGGGGGCGCTGCTGCGCCGCGTCAAGCCGCGCCAGATAGGCGGTGCGGGTGAGCCGACTGCGCTGGGTGATGCGCTGGGTGACCAAGGCCACGGTGTCATGAAGTTTCATGGTTTCTATAAAAGTTGGTAACTAAATTACAGACTCAATGTTACTCGCTAAATGCCTGTCAGCAGGTCACCCGAGTTACCAACAGGTTACCAATTCCGCCAAGGGTCCGGCCTCAAGGATTTACCTATACTGCCGGCATGACCCATCTTGCCGACCTCCGCAAAAGCTACGAACGCGCCGAACTCAACGAAGACGCTTCGCACGCCGACCCCCTGAATCAGTTTGAACAGTGGCTGAAAGAAGCCATTGCCGCCGAAGTACCCGAACCCAACGCCATGACGCTGGCCACCGTGGCCAGCAACCTGCGACCCAGCACCCGTGTGGTGCTGATCAAGGGCTTCGATGCGCGTGGTATTGTCTGGTACACCAACTATGACAGTCGCAAGGGCCAGGAACTGGCCGGCAACCCTTTTGCGGCCCTGCAGTTCCATTGGGTCGAGCTGGAGCGCGTGGTGCGTATTGAGGGCACGGTGGAGAAGGTCAGCGACGAGGAAAGTGATGCCTACTTCCATAGCCGCCCACTGGATTCACGCATTGGCGCCTGGGCCAGCCCACAAAGCCAGGTGATCTCGGGCCGCGGCGTATTAATAGCCAATGCAGCCAGGTACGGTGCCCAATTTTTACTGAATCCGCCGCGCCCGCCGCACTGGGGCGGCTACCGGCTCAGACCCGACAACTGGCAGTTCTGGCAAGGGCGCAAAAGCCGGCTACATGACCGCTTGCACTACCGCATCGATACCGCCAGCGTGTCCGACCAGCACTGGATCCGGGAACGCCTGGCGCCCTGATGGTTTGGGCGTTGTGGGCGGACTTGCAGCCGCCTGGTCGACTGAAGTCGACCCTATCAAACGACCCTACAAATTCAGCAGTCCAACCAGCGACATCACCAGCGTGATGGTTGCCAACCCAAGCACGGTGGACACGGCCATGCCAGCCGTGACCAAGTCTTGCGCCACCTCGTAGCGCTGCGCAAATAAAAACACATTGGCACCCATCGGCAGCGAAGCGGAGACGATCATCACGGCCAGAGGCAAGTTCCCGATACCGGAAATCAGGCCCAGCGAAGCCACCAGACCTGGCAGCGCCAAATTTTTGAGCAGGCTAATGCCCAGCGCGTTCTTCAGGTGCGGACCCACCTGCACCTGCGTCAAGGTCACACCCACCAGCACCAAAGCCACCGGTCCAAAGGCACTGCCGAGCAAATGCAGGGGCTTGTCGACCACCTCGGGCAGGATCAGGCCTGTCTGTGCAAACAGCAAACCCACCAGGATGGGCAAGGGCACCGGGTGAATGATGCCGCTTTTTACAGCGGCCAGCACCGTGAGCGCCATGTGCCGTTGCTCGCCCTGCCCGGGAGCACGCTCTTCCCGGGCGGCCACCAACTCGAGCACCACGGTAGCCAGGGTCAGCAGCACCAGCGCGTGGACAGAAATCAGGGTAAAGAGCGTGACCAGACCGGCTTGACCGTAGGCCAGTCCGATCAGCGGAATGCCGATCATCACCGTGTTGCCGAAAGTGACCGCCAGCGCCAATACCGCAGAGCGCCGACTCCAGCCCTGCCACGCCAGCATGCCGGCAAACAACAGCAACGCCGCCAAAAAGTACATGGCCACTGGCTTGAAGTTGATCTGCTCCACATGCACCGTGCTCATGGTGCGAAACAGCAGCGCGGGCGTGAGCACCATGAACACCAGATTGGACAGGTCCTTGATGGCCTCGGCCCGGATCCAGCCAGCGCGTCCAGCGATGAAGCCAACGGCAATCAGTAACACAACAGGCAGCAGGGCAGAAAAAACCGGGTTATTCACGACAGGTAATCAGGTTGTAAACGGCTGATTGTCCCTGATCGTTCGCCGAAAAAAATGGGGCACAAAACCCCTGACACACGAGCCGGTTTGTCAATTGCCAGCGCTTTTGGCGCTTTCAGCCATTTTTGATTTCAATACCCCGTAGGCCACGCCCAGGCCGACAACGATGACGGCTATGACCACAATGCTCATGATGCCGTAGTCGGTAGAAAAAAGGTCTTGGAGAGCTTTCATGTGAGACGTCCTTATAGAAATCAATCGTAAAGCAAAAAGGTAACTGTGACCGAACTATGCGATACCGCAAGAATTTCAAATCTGACTTATATCAAATTTTCAGAAAATAAGGCAGTTCGCAGGGTGTACAACTCATGGCGCATTATGGTCGGTTTGAGCCGCTGTGGCGCAGTCGGCACAGACGCCGCGCACTGCCAAGTCCAGGCTCAGGCCCTGGTAGCCCAGAATTTTAAGCGCCTGCAAGGCGTTTTGCGCCGCCACTTCCAGGTCGAGCGCATTGCCTTGTAACGCCCCCTGCAAGGGCTGGTCACGGTGGCAACTCTGGCACTCAAAGTGCGGCAAGGCGTGCACGCTGGCGGGCATGGCCTGGTAGCGTCGCACCCGGTGCACGTCAACCCGGCACAGCAACAAACCCACTTGTGTCAGGCGGTCAATCAGGCGGTACAGCGTGACACGGTCCAGTGCGCTGCCGCACTCGCCCTGCCCCTCGGCGACTGGGTCATTTTGCAGCGCGCTTTGCAGCTGAGCATGGGTGTAACTGGTGTCCGGGTGGGCCAGCAACCAGCCCAACACACGCCGCGCGGCACCGGTACGGCGCAAGCCGTGGGCAGACAGCAAGGCATCGATCGGGTCGACAAGTGTTAAAGAAAGCGCGGTAGCCATGGAATTGGGGTTCTGTCTGTAAATTTTCTTGAAAAGCATTTATTGCAATTGAGTTGCGATAAACTCTACCGCAATTCAGTTGCATTATTACAGCAATTCACCCTTCTTATCTTTCCATGAACACCTTGCAACCGTTTCGTCGGATCGTCGACCAAGGCCCTGTAGGGTCGACTTCAGTCGACCATGGCGGACTGAAGTCCGACCTACACCAGCACGACGGCCCGCACCGCCATGCCGGGCACCCCGTCGCCAAGCCGACCCGGCGCCTGAGCGTGCTGGCCTGGCCGGCCTGGCGGCGGGTGCTGACCGTTGTGCCGGTCGTGATGGCACTTTGGCTGGCTATGTGGTGGGCCAACATGGGGGCGAGCCCGTGGTAAGGCTTGACAACCTGACGGTGAGCTACCGCCAGCACCCTGCCCTGCACCATATCAGCGGCCAATTTGCCAACGGTTCACTCACGGCCGTGATTGGCCCCAACGGCTCGGGCAAAAGCACGCTGCTGAAAAGCATCATGGGGTTGCTCAAACTCTCTGGCGGGCACGTTCAGGTCAGCACGCCGCGCGAGCGCATCGCCTACCTGCCGCAAATGACCGAGATCGACCGCAGCTTTCCCATGCCGGTGCGCGACTGCGTGCTGCTGGGTTGCTGGAGCGCTTTGGGCGCCTGGGGCGGTGTAAATGCCGACATGCTGGCCCGAGCCGACGCCGCCATTCACCAGGTCGGCCTGGAGGGCTTCGATGAGCGCACAGTGGGGTCACTGTCGAGCGGGCAATTTCAGCGCGTGTTGTTTGCCCGTTTGTTGGTGCAGGACGCCGACCTGATTTTGCTCGATGAACCCTTCAACGCCATGGACTCGCGCACCACGGCCGCGCTGCTGGAGCTGATCAAACATTGGCACGCCGAGGGTCGCACCGTGATTGCGGTGCTACACGACGACGCCCAGGTTAACGCCCACTTTGGGCAGACGGTGCTGCTGGCGCGTGAACTGGTGGCCTGGGGCGACACTGCGGCGGTGCTGACCGACGCCAACTTGCGGCGCGCACGTACCCTGGCAGAAGCCTGGGACGACAGTGCCGACATTTGCCACACCGACGAGGCCCTTGCATGATGACGCTATGGGACCTTGTGATTGGCCCATTTGCCGAATTTGCATTCATGCGCCGCGCGCTGGTGGCCACGCTGGCGCTGGCTGTGAGCGCTGCCCCGCTGGGCGTGTTCCTGACGCTGCGGCGCATGAGCCTGCTGGGCGACGCCATCAGCCACGCGGTGCTGCCCGGTGTGGCGATTGGCTTCATGTTTTTTGGCCTGTCACTGACCGCCATGGCCGCTGGTGGTGTGATCTCGGGCATGCTGGCGGCCGGCCTGGCCGGTCTCATCAGCCGTTTCACCACCCTGAAAGAAGACGCCAGCCTGGCCGCCATCTACCTGGTGGCTCTGGCCCTGGGGGTGACCCTGTTGTCGCGGCAGGGCACACAACTCGACTTGCTGCATATTTTGTTTGGCAGCGCACTGGGGGTGGATGGCGCCGGGCTGCTGCTGGTGGTCAGCGTGGCCAGTGTCAGCGTGATCGCCCTGGCGGCGCTGTACCGCGGTCTGGTGCTGGAAAGCTTTGACCCGGTGTTTCTGGCCGCGGCTGCCGGACGCGGCTGGGGCCGACATGGCTGGATCTGGCAGCAAGCTTTTCTGATGCTGGTGGTGGTCAACCTGGTGGCTGGCTTTCAGACCCTGGGCACCCTGATGGCGGTGGGCCTGATGATGCTGCCTGCGGTGTCAGCGCGGCTCTGGCACGATTCTTTAAGCGCCCAATTGGTCAACGCCAGCGTCCAGGCTGCCCTGGCTGGCGGCGCCGGGCTGCTGCTGTCCTACCACCTTGACACACCCAGCGGCCCCACCATCATCGGCTGCGCCGGGCTGCTCTATGGCGTGTCCTTGGCTGTATCACCGGGGGGTTGGTTGCCCCAGGTACTCAAGCGCCCACATCGGGTGGGCTGATTTTGGAATCTGGATTTTTTGACTCTTTTGAAAGACATCGCATGAAACGCAGCACACTCAAGCACCTGGCACTGTCCGTGCTCACCGCCTTCGGACTGGTGCCCATGGCGGCCACCGCCGACGCCCCCGTAGAGGTGGTGGCATCCTTCAGCATTTTGGGCGACCTGGTCCAGGTGATTGGCGGCGAACGTGTACATGTAGTCACCCTGGTTGGCCCCGATGCCGATGCCCACAGTTTTGAGCCCAGCCCCGCAGATGCCAAAGCCATCCTGAAATCAAGCCTGTTTGTCATCAACGGGCTTGGCTTTGAGCCTTGGGCCGACAAATTGGCCAAAGCAGCCAACTACACGGGGCAGACGCTGATTGCATCCAAAGGTATCAAGGTGCGTCAACTGCCGCTGGAACAAGGCCATCCCCATGCAGAAGTAGACCCGCATGGCTGGCAAGACCCCAACCATGTGGCGCTGTATGTCAAAAACATCACCCATGCACTGTCAAGAATTGACCAAGCGTATGCCAGCAGCTATCAAAAAAATAGCGAAAAATACATCCGGGAATTGAATTTACTGGACCAATTTGCCAAAAACCAGATCCAGGGCATCCCTGTTGCCAAGCGCCAGGTCATTACCTCGCACGACGCTTTCGGCTACTTTGCGGATCGTTACCAGGTGCGGTTTTTGGCACCGCAAGGGCTCAACGCCGACATCGAGCCCAGCGCCAGGCAAGTCGCCCAATTGATTCGCCAAATCAAACAGGAACAGATCAAGGCCGTGTTCCTGGAAAACATGAGTAACCCCAAACTGTTGGCCCAAATTACCCAGGACACCGGTGTCACGCTGGGCCCCAAACTCTATGTGGATGCGCTTTCCGGCCCGCGCCAGCCGGGCTCAAGCTACCTGAAAATGATGAGATATAACATCAACCAATTGGTTGAAGGCATGCAACTGAATTAATTCATCTAATCAGTTGGGGTCAGAGCACGTCGCTACGCGAGTGGTCTGACCCGCAAGATTATTTGGCTGGCGCCATCGCGTCCCAGGCCGCCAGGGCCTCGGCCACCAGCATCAGCCCGGGGCCGCCGCCCATGTAGACACACACGCCCAGCGCTTCTTCCAGTTCGGCGCGGGTGCAACCCAGCCGGTGCAGCGCCTTGACGTGAAACGCGATGCAACCAGAACAATGCTGGGTTACGCCAATGGCCAGAGCAATCAGTTCTTTGTGCTTGGCGCTAACCGTACCTTCTGCCATGGCGGCCTTGGCCATTTGGCCAAAACCCAGCATGGTGTCACCTTGCGACTTGCGAAACGGCCCGAGGTTGTCATTGATGCTCTTCATCAGGCCGATGGAATCAAACGTACTCATAACGCTCCTTGCTTTTAAAAATCAACCGAATTTGGCAAACAATTTGCTGTACGGACCTTTCAACTTGCCCGTGGCTTCCTTGATGGCCACCAGGTCCTGATTCAACAGGGCCGCCTCCAGGTTTGAGACCGACTGGTTCACCGCCTTGAGCAGTCCGGCAAACTCGGCATTTTTAACCAGGTCGGCGGGGGCCTGGACTTCGAGCTGTTTGGCCAGATAAGTCAGGGCGCCCGCCTGCGCGGTCAACAGCAGCATGCCTTTGGGCTGAGCCAGGGTCTCGTTGCCATGGATCATGATGACTTCCATCTGGCTGTGGTAAGCGTTCATATGGTCGCTGAATACCACCACATGGTTGCGCTGGCGCATGTCGGCCATGACCTCACGCACCCGCTCCAGCGTGTTGTGCGCGGTGCCGAGTTGCCCGGCGCTGACCTCCAACAAGGCCTGGTCATAAACCTTGCTCACCTCAGCCACCGAGGCGACAAAGGCTGGGTCACGGTCATAAGGCGCCGCCGGCTTGGCACCCACCTGGGTACTCAGTTTGTTCCAGGCCTGCTGCGCCTGCAGCAGCGCCTGCTGTGCCTCTTCTTGAGACTTGCCGTTGGTCTTGTACAAGGCCATGCGGTACGGCGCATTGGCCGCCTGCATGATGTCAGTCACCGGGTCAGCCGCGTGGGCCAGGGCGCCAAAAGACAGGACGACAGCCAGACTGATGGCATTTAAGGTGGGGCTGATGCGTGATGACATGGTCAATTCCTTGTGGTGTGGTTGAAGCCCCAAGTGTGTGAGCATCAGGTCAAGCCTACATAAGTGGAATCGAAAGTATTGTAAAGACAAGGACCATGGCGGTTGACCATTCCGATTGACCACGGCAGGTTAACGCTGCATCACCCAGCGGCTGAAGTAACTCAGGCCATCGACCACGGCCACCAGCAGCATCATGGCGATCAGCACCGAGCTGGTTTCCATCATCTGGAACAAACCCATGTGAAAGGCCAGCATTTGCCCCAAACCACCCGCGCCGACAACACCCAGCACGGCCGCGGCGCGGATATTGTTTTCCCAGCGGTAGAGTGTGTAACTCACAAGTTGCGGCAAGGCCTGGGGGAAATCGGCATACCAGAAGACCTGTCCCTTGGAGACGCCGCGCACGCGCAAGGCATCGGCCGGGCCTTGCGGCTGGTTCTCGAAACTCTCGGCAAACAGGCGACCCAGCACACCTGTGGTGTGCAGCGCCAAAGCCAGCGTGCCTGCCAGCGGGCCCAGGCCGGCCGAGATCAAGAGCAGCGCCGCCCAGACCAGCTCCGGAATGCTGCGCAACGCATTGAGCAACAGCCGGGTCAGGCCACGCCAGCGCGCCGCGTCCCCGGGGTGGGTTCTGGCTGCGGGCAAGGCCAGCATCAAGCCTGCCACCGCCGCCAGCGCCGTGCCCAGCACCGACATCGCCAGGGTTTCCAGGCTGGCCCAGAGCACTTTCCGCAGAAACGCCGGTGTGGTTTGTGGCACCAGCAGTTCACCGACAAAACGCCCCATCGAGGCCAGCGCATCGGTCGATAAAAACTTGCCCCACTGCAAATCCAGGGAGACGAAGCTGGCCAGCACCAAAACCAGCAGCCCCAAGTTAAGCCAGCAGGCCTGGCAGCGCCAGTGCCACAGCGGAGGTGGACGCGCGGGAGTCATGCCAGGGATTTCCTCAGCAGGCTGCTGGCCCGGTCCGCCAGCCAGACCAGCGCCATGAACACCAGTAACATGGTGGCCACTTCGCTGCCGTTGAACATTTTCATGGAAGCATCCATCTGCTGGCCCAATCCCCCGGCACCAACAAAGCCCAACACGGCCGAGGAGCGGATGGCACATTCCCAGCGGTAGACCGTGTAGCTAGTGAGCTCGGTGGCGCTTTGGGGCAACAATCCGTAGCAAAAAGCCTGCAACCGGCCGCTACCATTGCGCAGCAGGTTTTGGCAGGGTTGCGCGTCGCTGGATTCAAGAATGTCGGCGTAGACCTTGCCCAGCATACCGGCATAGGTGAGCGCAATCGCCAGCACGCCCGAGGTGGGCCCGAGACCGACCACACGAACAAAAATCAGCGCCCAGATCAGCTCTGGCACACTTCTGAGCAACATCAGCAGCCAGCGCACGAGCTGGCGAGTCACGGCGGGCAACCAGGCCATACGACCCGACAAGGCGGAGATCGAGAGCGGGCGCGCCGCGATCAGGGCCAGCGGAATGGCCCAGCCCAGCGCCAGCACAATACCCGCTGTGGCGATGGCCACGGTGCGCCAAGTCTCACGCGCCACCATCAGCAAAAATTCAGGCTCCAGCTTGGGCGGAAAGAAGTCCCCAAGAAAATACAGCGTGGGGCGCAGGCTCTCGGGGCTCAGCAGGGTCCAGGGCTTGAACTCGGCCAGCACCAGCAGCGGCCAGGCCACCACGGCCGTGGCCAGCAGCGCACACAGCCGCCCGATCCAGGCGGGGTCGCGGCGTGCGGCTGTCGGTGTGCGCAAGATCGACATGTCAGCGGCAGGTCAGGGCCACGGCCGGTGCGCTGACCACCGACAGCTCAAGCGGCGGTGCCGCCCCAGTCAGCTCGTCCAAATGGCGTGCATACAGATCGGTCAGACGCGCGGGCGTCACTTCGGCAGTGGGTAGGTCAAACACCACTTCACCGTCGCGCAAACCCACAATGCGGGGGAAATGCTGCAGCGCCATGTCGACATGGTGCAAGGTGGCGACCAGCGTGGCCTGCTGTTCACGCGCCACTGCGGTGATCGACGCACAGGCCTGGCGGGCGCGCTCGGGGTCAAGCGCCGACAGCGGCTCGTCGACCAGCAGCAGGCGCGCATTGGCCACGGCCAGGCGGGCCAGCCCAACCCGCTGACGCTCCCCGCCCGAAAGCCGGTCGACGCGTTCGAACAATTTTTCAGCCAAGTCAAAGCGCGACAGCGCCGCTTCGGCCAGTTCAATTCTCCGCGGGTAGAGCAAACTGCCCAGGCTTTCCCACAAGCCCATGCCCGGCAGCAGGCCGGCCAGCACGGCGGTGATGACCCGCTGACGCGGTGGCAAGGGCGGCACTTGCGGAGCCAGACAGAGTTGCCCGCGCAGCCGCTGCAGGTCCGCGGTGCACAGCGTCCAAGGGTCGCGCCCATCCAGCAGCAATTGGCCACCAGTCGGTTTCAGGGCGCAGGCCATCAGGTGCAGCAGCGTGGTTTTGCCCGCCCCCGACGGGCCGATGATGGCCACCTGCTCGCCCTGCGCCAATGCCAGGTCAATGGCCTTGAGCGCGGGGGCAGCGGCTGCTTGTGCAAACGGATGCTGCGCCGAGCAGGCTTGCAAGGCAATTTGCATCGCAACGAACCGTCAATTACTTGAGTAAACCAGCACTACGCGCTGCCGCTTCGATACCCTTGTAATTGGCAGCCTGGGTGGGGATGAAACGGCTCGCGCGTTGTAATTCCAGCAGCGCTTTGCCATCGGGTGTACTACTGTTCATGTCGAGAAAGGCTTGGGTGAGCTTGGTCCGCAGGGCTTGCGGCATGTCGGCATGCACGGTCCAGTTGTAGTCAAAATAAGCCGGGGTGGTGTAGAACACCCGGACCTTGCTGGTGTCGACCTTTTTGTCGGCGACAAATTTGTCCCAGACCGAAATATTCAATGCCCCAGCATCGACCTTGCCCGCTGCCACCGCCGCGATGGTGGCGTCGTGGGCGCCCGAGAACGCCACGCGCTTGAGGTCGGTGTCGGGGTTGATCTTGGCTTCGAGCAAATAGTTGCGTGGCATCAGGTGGCCGGAGGTGCTTGAGGGCGAGCCAAAACTGAGCGTTTTACCTTTCAGGTCGGCCAGCGCCCTGATGTCAGGCTGTGACGTGATGAAGACCGATTTGAAGTTGGCATCTTCCGCGCGCTGCACTAGCGGCAGCACCTTGCCGCCCGAACGCACATTGGCCTGGACAAAGGTAAAACCGCCAAACCAGGCCATGTCGACCTGCTTGTTCACCAATGTTTCCACGGCCGCCGCGTAGTCGGACACCGGGGTGAATTCCACCTTCATACCGAGTCTTTGCATCAGGTAGCTCACCAGGGGAGCCGCTTTGCGCGCCAGTTCGGTGGGTGATTCGTCAGGGATGGCGGTGATCTTGAACACCGGCTGGGCGAGAGTCTGGGTGGCAAAACCCAGAACGGAACAGGCCAGCAGCGCGTGCAGCGTGAAACGACGTGAAGTCATGAGCATAAAGAGCTTTCTTTTCTAAAAGTTGATACGGTTGACACATGTCAAGGTGCGTCAAAACCGGGGCAATGGTAATCAGAAATGCCGTTTGCTGCCAGGAGCGCTACGATCAGGCCCCAGCCACCCACCGCCACCCATGAAAACGCCTGTATTTGTTCAACTGCACCACGACAGCGCCGAGCACATCCGCCAGGAGCTTATTCTTGGCCTGACGGCGAATCCGCAGCCCGGCGGTGCCACGGTGAACCCTAAATTTTTGTACGACGCACTGGGCTCGCGCTTGTTCGAAGCCATCACTGAGCTGCCCGAGTACTACCCCACCCGCACCGAGGCAGCCATCTTTGCCGCCCACTCCCAGGCCATGGCCAGATCGGTGCTGCCGGGGGCCACGCTGATTGACCTGGGCGCGGGCAACTGTGGCAAGGCCGCCGGCCTATTTGCTATGCTGGCCCCCAGTCGTTATGTGGCCGTCGACATCTCGGTCGATTTTTTGCGTGCCACCCTGGCCGTATTGCAACGCCAATACCCGGCGATAGACATGGTCGGCGTCGGGCTGGATTTTTCGCAGACGCTGGATTTGCCACCCGAGGCAGGTGAGCCCGGCACCGGGCCAAGGCTGCTGTTTTATCCGGGATCGAGTATTGGCAATTTCACCCCAACGCAAGCCCTGGTTTTTTTGCGCCAGGTGCGCGCAGCCTGTGGCCCGGTGGCGGGCAGCGGGCTGCTGATCGGGGTCGATCTGGTGAAGGACGCGGCAGAACTGGAAGCCGCCTACGACGATGCCCTTGGAGTCACGGCCGCCTTCAACCGCAACCTGATCTCCAACGTAAATCGTCTGGTGGGAACCGACCTGCGGTTGGCCGACTGGGCGCACCACGCGCTCTTCAACCGCCTTGAGTCGCGCATTGAAATGCACCTGGTGGCACAGCGCGACCTGACCGTGCGGTGGCCGGGTGGCCAGCGCGCCTTTAGCCAAGGTGAACGCATCCATACCGAAAATTCCTACAAATGGACGGTGGCAGGCTTTTCTCAGTTGTTGCACGAGGCCGGTTTTGCCGAGCCATTGGTGTGGACCGATGCACCCTCCATGGATGCGGGGCGCTTTGCGGTGCTGTGGGCGAGTGCCTGATGTGGCGTTGACTCATCAGCTTGGAACAAGCGTGAAACAAGCCAACTTTTTAAACGGTGCAGGTTCTAAACCCCGCATGGATGTCATTACGCTCCGGCGTGAAGTAATTGCGGTAGCGCGGGTGCACCATGCACGCAGAGGTGGCCCGGCTGGCACCGCGCAGCACCGGCCGGTCGCCAAACCAGGGGGCAGAGTAGTCAAGGTAGGGATGGGCAGAAAAGCCGGGGTACGGGTTGAAGCTGCTGGCAGTCCATTCCCAGACTTCGCCCCAGTAAAAATCGGGACGGGTCATGGCGGCCCGCTCCCACTGCGCCTCGGTGGGCAACTTGCGGCCGGCCCAGCGGCACCAGGCCTCGGCCTCGAAATAACTCAGGTGACAAGCGGGCACATCCAGGTCCAAAGCTTGCCACTGGCCAAAGCGGCATTGCGCCCAGACCGGCCCGTCGTGGCCCTGGCTGACCTGGCGCAAATAACGCGGAGCAGCCAAAAGCGCGGCACCTTGCCCTGCTTGCAACCACTGCCACCCCAGGCAGGACCACCACTGGGCGTCAACATAACCACCCGCCGCCACAAAGGGCAAATAACGCCGCCACGACACCGGCTGGTCGTCGATGGCGTAGGCATCCAGCTGCACGCTGTGCGGCCCCAGTTCGTTATCAAAGGCAAAGCCACTGCCCGTGTAGCCCAGCGCCCAGTCACCCGCCTCCAATTTGAGCGATTGCACCGGCCCGCTGGCGCGCGCTGCCTGATCACACAACAGCGCTGGCGTCAGCGCAATGCCCAAGGCCTGCGCCATATAGATGGCGGCTTCGCCGTGCATGTCTTCATGAAACAGGGCCAAACGGTAAAAATACAACGCGGCATCGTTAGTGGCTTCAACTGCCAACAACGCCAGGGTCTGGTCCAGCGTGGCTTGCAGGTAAGCCCAGGTGGCCTGCAGATCGGGCAGGGGCAAATGCCAGCGGCTGGCGTGCGCCACCACACTGGAGTTGTACAGCGCATCGGCCTGCGGCAACAGCGAGGGCGCACGCACGGCCTGCGGATCAGCCTGTACCCCCAATCTGCGTTGCGGATTGCGCATCAACCAGAATTCCTGAAACCAGGCGATGTGACCTACCTCCCACAGAGGTGGGTTGAGTTGTGGGGTGCAAGGCACGGGCAGCAGCGGCCCCAACGCCGCTTCATAGGCCTCCAGCAAGGCCAGCGTGCGCGCGCGGCTGGCCCGCAAGTGCTGCGCCAGCGCCTGGACATCGGCCGTACGCGCCGCCTGGGCTGTCTGCCAGCTTGGCTGGGTTGGAATCGACTCGGGGAGCATGACTGATGGCCTCTGTGAAGAAACAGGTGGTGATTGTGAGCCCGGCGCTGGCAGATGCCAACAACGGCAATTGGCAAACCGCACGGCGCTGGCAAAAATTCCTGCAGGCGGCCACGGCAAGCCACCCCGGTTTCCAGGCGCGCATCGTGACCCAGTGGCCCGACGGCCCGGCAGTCGCGCAAGACAGCGCCATGGTCGCCCTGCACGCGCGGCGCTCGGCAGCCTCGGTACTGGCCTGGACGCAGAGCCGGGGTGATGCCTCTTGCCTGCAGCCGGTACCCGGCCTGGCCGTGGTGCTGACCGGCACCGACCTGTACCGCGACATCCAGACGGATGCGCAGGCGCTGCGCTCGCTGCAATGGGCACAGCGCCTGGTGGTGTTACAAGCCCTGGGGCTGGCAGCCTTGCCAGCAGCGCTGCAACCCCGCGCCCAAGTGATTTTTCAGTCGACACCGGCGCGCAAAAGCCTGCCGAAGTCAGCGCGTTTTCTCAAAGCGGTGATGGTGGGCCACCTGCGCGAAGAAAAGTCACCACAGACCCTGTTTGCCGCCGCCCGCCTGCTAGAACCCCAAGAAGTCATTCACATCGACCACATTGGCGCACCGTTGGACCCCGCGCTGGCGGCGCTGGCGCAAGCCACGGCCACCGCCTGCCCCGGCTACCGCTGGCTTGGCGCATTGCCGCACGAAGCCACGCGCCGACGCATCCAGCGCGCCCATGTGCTGGTGCACACCAGTTGCATGGAAGGCGGCGCCCATGTGGTGATGGAAGCGGTGCGTTCCGACACGCCGGTGCTGGCCTCGCGCATCGACGGCAATGTGGGCATGCTGGGTAGCGATTACGCAGGCTATTTTGACTGGGACAATGCAGAACAGCTGGTCCATCTGCTGCGTCGCTGCCACCACGACCTGGCTTTTTTGGCCCAGTTACAAGCCCAATGCGCGGCGCGTGCACCCCTGTTTGCGTCGGAGACCGAGCGGCTGGCGGTGCAACAGCTGGTGACCGAACTCACGGCAGCGTCACTGCGCGTTTGACGTCAACCCGGTCTTTTTTTGAATTTTCCTGAACCTTTTTTTCCTGATGCAACACCCCAATCAACCCATTGCCAGAGACATCGTGCTGATTGGCGGCGGCCACAGCCATGTGGGCGTGCTCAAACGCTTTGGCATGTATCCCGAGCCCGGCGTGCGCCTGACGGTGATCTGCACCGATGTACACACGCCCTACTCCGGCATGTTGCCCGGCTATGTGTCGGGCCACTACAGCTATGACGAGGTGCATATCGACCTGGCACGCCTGGCCGTGTTTTCCGGCGCCCGGCTCTACCACGACGAAGTGGTGGGCATTGACCGCGTTGCCAAAAAAGTGATGTGCCGCAACCGCCCACCCGTGCCCTATGACTGTTTGTCGATCAACATCGGCTCAACGCCGCGCTTAAGCGGTGTCGCCGGGGCTGATACCTTCAGCACCCCGGTCAAACCCATCACCCGCTTCAACCAGCGCTGGCTGGCGCTGCTGGCCAAAGTGCAGGAACACACCCAGGGGGTTTTGCGTATTGCGGTGGTTGGCGCCGGGGCTGGCGGAGTGGAGTTGCTGTTATCCATGCAGTACCGCCTGCGCAACGAACTGACCTCACGCGGACGCGACCCCGATCTGCTGCAGTTTCATTTGCTCACAGCGACGGACAACATCCTGCCGACCCACAACGCAAGGGTACGCCGCAAGTTTGCCAGCGTGTTGACCGAGCGCGGCGTGCAGGTGCACCTGAACGCCGAGGTGACCCTTGTTGGACCCAGTCGGCTGCTCTGTGCCAGCGGTCTTGTCGTCGAGGCGGACGAGATCATGTGGGTGACCCAGGCGGGCGGTTCACCCTGGCTGCAAGGCACCGGCCTGGCACTGGATGCGGGCGGCTTTGTGCGGGTGAACGACCAGTTGCAAACCCTCACCGACCCGGCCATTTTTGCCGCCGGCGACATTGCCGTCATGCAAAACTACCCCCTGGAAAAGGCCGGCGTGTTTGCCGTGCGCATGGGCCGGCCGCTGGCTGACAACCTGCGCCTGAGCGTGCAGGGGCGCGCCCTGCTGGCCTACCGGCCGCAGTCGCGCTGGCTGGCCCTGATCAGCACCGGCAACCGCTATGCCGTGGCCTCGCGCGGCGCCTTGGGTTTCTGGGGCGACTGGGTGTGGCGCTGGAAAGACTGGATCGACCAGCGGTTCATGCGCAATTTCTCGGAATTCCCTAGCATGCAGGCCAAAACGGACGCGCCGCCGCGCAACGCACCCTCACAACTGGCGCTGAACCCGGACGAAGCCTTGCAAGCGGTCTCGGCCATCGCCATGCGCTGCGGCGGCTGCGGTGCCAAGGTGGGGGCCACGGTGTTGTCACGGGCATTGGGGCAGCTCCAGGTGGTGCAACGCGACGATGTGCTGATCGGTCTCAATGACCCCGATGACGCGGCGGTGGTGCGTGTACCACCCGGCATGGCGCTGGTGCATTCGGTGGATTTTTTCCGCGCCTTTGTCGACGACCCCTACCTGTTTGGCAAAGTTGCGGCCAACCACGCCCTGGGCGACATTTTTGCCATGGGCGCCGAGCCGCAATCGGCCACGGCCATTGCCACTGTGCCGCCAGGACTGGAGACCAAGGTGGAAGACCTGTTGTTCCAGATGATGAGCGGCGCGGTCGAGGTGCTCAACGAGGCCGGTTGTGCACTGGTAGGCGGCCACACTGGCGAAGGCGCCGAGCTGGCACTGGGCTTTGCTGTCAACGGGCTGATGGACGAGCAACTGGTGGGCGTCACGCGCAAGGGCGGCATGTATCCCGGCGACGTGCTGATTTTGACCAAGCCGATTGGCACCGGCACGCTGTTTGCCGCGCACACCCGTCTGGCCGCCAAGGGGCGCTGGATTGACGCCGCGCTGCAGTCCATGGTGCTGTCGAACCAACAGGGCGCCCAGTGCCTCCGAGACTTTGGCGCCACCGCCTGCACCGACCTGACTGGCTTTGGCCTGTTGGGCCACCTGGTCGAGATGACCCGGGCCTCAGAAGTGGATGCCGAGCTGGTGTTGTCGGCGCTGCCGCTGCTGGACGGCGCACTGGAAACCGTGGCGGCGGGCATCGTGAGCTCGCTGCAGCCGGCCAATGTGCGCCTGCGCCGAGCCCTGCGCAACCAGGAAGAATTTGCCAATCACCCGCGTTACCCGCTGCTGTTTGACCCACAAACCGCCGGCGGCTTGCTGGCCAGTGTGCCGGCTGACCGGGCTGCTGATTGTGTGGCTGCGTTGAAGGCGGCGGGCTATGGGCAGACGGCCGTCATTGGGCGCATCCTGGCGCAGGGAGAGGCGCTGGAACCTGTGGTGTTGCTGCCCTGACTTGCTCGTCGTTGATTGATTGAGGGCGTGATGGCTTGATCGATGCTGTGTTGGTGTGACCCGCACAGCGGCTGGCTTTGGCGGCTTCCTCATACTGGCGTACCAGAAATCGTCAGCCACCAAAACCAGCCACTGCGCTAGCGCTGATCAAAGACATCTGTCTTGAACCTCAAAACCGCCACGCCGCCAACACATCGCGGGGCAACCGGCACAGAAAAACAAGCACAGAAGAACAACTTTACCGAGCCTTCACGCCACACCCCATACAATAGGTAATTGCTCAATTACTTTAGGTGCCATGGAAGTTCAGGACAAACCACCCAAACAGCGTACCGAAGTGCGCCAGGCCGCCTTGGTGGAAGCCGCCCTGCTGATGGCCGCGCAACGCAGCCCGGCCGACATCACCACGGCCGACCTGGCACACGCCGTCGGCATTTCGCAAGGCGCGGTATTCAAACATTTTGCCAGCAAGGAGGCGATCTGGCTGGCGGTACTTGACTGGGTGTCAGAAACCTTGATGGCCCGCCTGCAAACTGCTGCCGAGGGTGCCGAACACGCTGCTTTGCCAGCCCTGCATGCCGTCTTTTTGGCCCATGTGGACTTTGTCATGAGCTACCCCGGCGTGCCGCGGCTGATCTTTCAGGAACTGCAAAGCCCGGGAGACACTGCCCTGAAAAGCCGGGTGCGCGCGCTGATGCAGCGCTACCGCCAGTTGCTGCTGGCTGTGTTGCAACAAGCCAAGATACAACAGGTCCTGCGCCCTGGTGTCGATCTGCAAGCGGCAACCGTCTTTTTTCTCGGCTCGGTGCAGGGTCTGGTCATGCAGGCCCTACTGGCTGATGATGCCCAGACGATTGCAGTCCACGCCCCTGGCGTTTTTGCCATTCTTCAACATGGGCTGCAATGCCAGCCGACTGAATTTCAAGGAGCCCCATGAATTCCAAAGCTTTGCTCAAACGCCGCCTGATCATTGGTGCCGTCGCCCTGACCCTCATCGGGGGCATGGCCTATGTGTCGTTGCGCACCGGACCGCTGGCACCCATCAAGGTGACCGTGGCCAGCCCGGTTGAGGGCAGCTTGAGCCCCGCCATTTTTGGCATTGGCACGGTCGAGGCGCGGCGCAGCTGGATGGTGGGCCCAACGGTGGCCGGGCGCGTGCTGAGCGTCAAGGTGGATGTGGGTGACAGCGTCAAGGCCGGGCAACTGCTGGCCGAAATGGACCCGGTGGACTTCAGCCAGCGCCTGGCCGCCCTGGACGCCTCCCTGGCACGGGCGGGCAGCGCCCAGTCGGCCGCGCAGGCCCAACTGCTTGACGCCAAGGCGCGCAGTGCGCTGGCCACCACCACCACCCAGCGCAACCAGGACTTGGCACGGCAAAACTTCATCAGCTCCGGCGCGCTCGATGCCGTTGTGCAAGCCCAGGCTTCCGCCAATGCGGCGGTGCAGGCGGCACAAGCCAATCTGGCGGGGGCTGGCCAGGACCAGACACGCCTCAAAGCCGAACGCGCGGCACTGGCACAACAGCGCGACAACGTGCGCCTGTTTGCCCCGGCCGATGCGGTGGTGACCACGCGTGATGCCGAAGCAGGTAGCACGGTGGTGGCGGGCCAGCCGGTGCTGCGCCTGATGGACCCGAGTAGCCTGTGGGTCAAGCTGCGGGTTGACCAGGGCCGCTCGGCCGGCTTGGCCAACGGCGTGAAGGCCAGCATTGTGTTGCGTTCCAAACCGCAGACCCCCTTGAGCGGCCAGGTGGCACGGCTGGAACTGCTGGCCGACAGCGTCACCGAAGAACGCATCGCACAAGTGGCGTTTGATGCGCCGCCTGCTGGTGTGTCGGTGGGTGAAATGGCCGAAGTCACCTTGCAGTTGCCCGCCACCGCACCTGCGCTGCTGCTGCCGAACGCGGCGATTCAGCATCAAAAGGGCCAAAGCGGGGTCTGGCGCCTGAAAGACGGGCGGCCTGAATTCACTGCGATACAGCTCGGTACACAAAGTCTGGACGGCCTGGTGCAGGTGCTCAAGGGTCTGGAGAAGACTGACCAGGTGGTGATTTACAGCCAGAAAGCCTTGAGCAGCGGCGCCCGTATCTCGGTGGTTGAGTCCTTGGTGAAGCCAGAGGCCACCCCATGATCAGCCTGGCCGGACGCGACATCCTGCACGGTTGGGGCAAGTTCGCCCTGACCGGGCTCGGGCTCGGGCTGTTGATTGGCGTGACGCTGACCATGGCCGGGGTTTACCGCGGCATGGTGGACGACGCGCAAGCCCTGCTGACCAACAGCCAGGCTGATTTATGGGTGGTGCAAAAAGACACCCAGGGCCCCTATGCCGAGGCCTCCAGCATCAAGGACGATGTGGTGCGCAGCATACGCGGCATGCCCGGCGTGGCGCAAGCGGCCAACGTGACCTACCTCACCATGCAGGTGCAGCGCCCCAGCGGCGATGAGGCCCGCACCATGGTGGTGGGCGTGGAGCCCGGCAAGCCCGGTGCGCCCGGTTACCTGGTGGCAGGGCGCCAGCTCACCCGCGACCACTATGAAGCCGTGGCCGACGTTAAGACCGGCCTCAAGTTGGGCGATGCGGTGCGTGTACGCCGCCACAGCTACACCGTGGTGGGCTTGACCCAGCGCATGGTGTCTTCGGGCGGCGACCCAATGTTGTTTGTGCCGCTCAAGGACGCACAGGAAGCGCAGTTTTTGAAAGACAACGACACGATTCAAAGCGACCGAACCCGCACCGCAGCCAACCCGGCTTTCAACCGGCCTGGCGTGCCGGGCCTGCTCGATGCCGTGCAAGCCCTGCAGACCAGCAGCCACAACGTCAATGCGGTGCTGGTGCAGTTGCAGGCTGGCTGGCAGGCCGATGAAGTGGCCGATGCCCTGAAGCGCTGGAAGCATGTGCAGGTCTACACCCGCGCCGGCATGGAAGACATTCTGGTGGCCAAGCTGATTGCCACCTCGGCCCGGCAAATCGGCATGTTTCTGGCCATTCTGGCGGTGGTCAGTGCGGCCATTGTGGCCTTCATCATCTACACCATGACACTCGGCAAAATCCGCGAAATTGCGGTGCTCAAGCTCATCGGCACGCGCAACCTCACCATTGCCAGCATGATCCTGCAACAGGCCATGGGGCTCGGGCTGATCGGTTTCATGCTGGGCAAAATTTCGGCCACAGTATGGGCGCCGATCTTTCCCAAATACGTGCTGCTGATGCCGCGCGATGCCGTCACCGGCCTGGTTGCCACGCTGGTCATTTGCGCCCTAGCCAGCACACTGGCGATTCGTGTGGCGCTCAAGGTCGATCCGGCCGAGGCGATTGGATGAGCACCATGAACACAACAAATGCAACCCCAGGTGGCATCCGCATCGAAGGCCTGCGCAAGGTCTATGGCCAGGGCGATAGCGCGGTGGAGGCCCTGAAAAACGTCAACATGGTGGTGGCACCGGGCGAGGTGGTGGGCCTGGTCGGGCCCTCGGGCTCGGGCAAAAGCACGCTGCTCAAATGCCTGGGCGCCATCATTGAACCCACCTCGGGGCGCATGACGCTGGGCACCGATGTAATTTATGACAACGGCTGGAAAGTACCCGACCTGCGCGCGCTGCGCCGTGACCGGATTGGCTTTATTTTTCAGGCGCCCTACCTGATCCCGTTCCTGGATGTGACCGACAACGTGGCGCTGCTACCCATGCTGGCGGGTCAGGCCAATCCGCAGGCCCGAGCCCGCGCACTGGAACTGCTCACCGCGCTCGATGTGCAACACCGCGCCCGCGCCGAGCCTTCGCAACTCTCGGGCGGCGAACAGCAGCGGGTGTCAATTGCCCGGGCACTGGCGAACCGCCCGCCAGTGATATTGGCGGACGAACCGACCGCACCGCTGGACAGCGAGCGCGCCCTGGGCGTGATACGCATCCTGAACCAGATGGCAGTGCAGGCCCACACGGCGATCATCGTGGTGACACACGACGAAAAAATCATCCCCACCTTCAAGCGGATTTACCACATCAGGGACGGACAAACCGTGGAAGAAGCCGGGGAAGGCCGCTCGCTGGATTAGCGGGTCGAATTACTCGAACGACGGTGTCTCGGGTTTGGCCACCGGTTTACCCGCTGCCGCCCAGGCGTCAAAACCACCGGAGATGGAACGCACGTTCAGGTAACCCATGTCGTGCAGCGCAGCCGCGGCCAGGGCGGCGCGGCCACTGGTTTTGCAGTACAGCAGGATGTTGAGGTCACGCGCCTGCAGCGCCGGGTTGGCGCTGAATTTAAATTCAAGCATGCCACGCGAAATATGCACGGCACCCGCCAGATGACCAGCGGCAAATTCATCGGCTTCGCGCACATCCACCAGTACATCGGCGTCACGGATGGCTTGTTCGGCGTCAGCCACCTGGATTTCTTGGACGCGGGCTTTGGCGGCAGCAACGAGGTCATGAGCAGTTTTCATCAGACATTTTCCATTCTGGGGTTAAGAGGCTGCGAATAATATCCGTAGTTGCTTAACAATAAATTTATATGGGGTTTCTGCAACACCCGTAGCAAGCACGGTGTCAGCGAATCCCCCGCTCGACTTGTCCAAGCATCTCTTTGGTCACCAAGGTGATACCCGAGTCGGTGACCCGAAAGCGTTTTTTGTCTTGCACCGGGTCCATGCCAATCACGGTGCCTTCAGGCAGCACGCAATTTTTGTCGATGATGCATTTCTTCAAAACACAGTGGCGACCAACCTGAACGTTGGGCAAGATCATCGAATCTTCAATGTTGGCGTAACTGTGCACATACACCCCAGAAAACAACATGGACCGACGCACGGTCGCACCGCTGACGATGCAGCCGCCGGAGACCATCGAATCCACCGCCTTGCCACGGCGGGTATCGTCGTCAAAGACAAATTTGGCTGGCGGGGTTTGCGGTTGCCAGGTCCAGATGGGCCAGTTTTCCGAATACAGATTGAGGTCGGGTGTGACTTGCACCAGGTCCATATTGGCCGCCCAGTAGGCATCCAGCGTGCCCACATCACGCCAATACGCGGGCTTGTCAGGCTCGCTGACACAACTCTCGGCAAAATTCTGGGCAAAGGTGCGGTAGCGCCTGACGCATTGCGGAATGACGTCTTTGCCAAAATCATGGCTCGACTTGGGGTCGTCGGCATCACGCAGCAGTTGTTCGATCAGGAAGTTGGTATTGAAGACATAAATCCCCATGCTGGCCAGCGCCTTGTCAGGGTCGCCGGGCATGGCTTGCGGCTGGGCCGGCTTTTCCGTGAATTCAAGCACCCGGCCTGCCTCGTTCACCGACATCACACCAAAACTGCTGGCTTCAGCCAGCGGCACCTCAATACAGGCCACGGTCAGGTCGGCCTGACGCGCCACGTGGGCGGCCAGCACCCGGCCATAGTCCATGCGGTAGATGTGGTCACCCGACAAAATCAGCACATACTCTGGCCTGGCATGGCGGATTTCACGCAGGTTCTGAAACACCGCGTCGGCGGTGCCCTGGTACCAGTGCACTTCGTCGGACTGCTGTTGCGCCGGCATAATCTCGATGAATTCGTTAAGACGTCCGTCCAAAAAACTCCAGCCCAACTGCAAATGCCGAATCAGGCTTTGCGCCTTGTACTGCGTGGCTACGCCGACCCGGCGCACGCCTGAGTTGACGCAATTGGACAAGGTGAAGTCAATAATGCGGAACTTGCCGCCAAAAGGCACCGCCGGTTTGGCGCGAAAGTCGGTTAGTTCATGCAAGCGACTACCGCGCCCCCCAGCCAGAATCAGGGCAAAGGTGTTGCGCGTCAGCTGGCTGACAAAACGCGGGTCCTGCGATCTACGCTCACCCGCTCCCATTTCTTGATCGCTTGCCATAAATACACTCCCATGCAGTAATCGACACTCGAATTCAGCAATGTCAGGCCGCAGCCACACCAAAGTTCTCGGGCATCTGGATGGCCACCACCTCACCGCGCGCGGTAGCCACACCGCCAGCGTAGACGGTGGACTCGATCACCACCTTGCGGCCCTTGATTTCTTTCACGCGGCCGCGAATTTCCAGCGTTTCGTTAATGGGCGTCGGCTTGAGGTAATCGACGTGCAGTGAACCGGTGACAAACCGAAACGCCGGCAGCGTGTCCATGGCCCGCCCTTCCTGCCGGTACATGGCCGCAGCGGCGGTGCCGGTGCTGTGGCAGTCAATCAGCGATGCCAGCAGTCCGCCATAAGTGAAGCCTGGCACTGCGGTGTGATAGGGCTCCGGAGCGAAGCGGGTCACGGTCTCGTCACCGTCCCAAAAGGTCTTGATGCGGTGACCCTGATCATTTTTTGCGCCACAGCCATAACAGTGCGACAGGTTTTCTGGGTAGTAGTCTTGAAAGGCTTTCATGAGGGGTTTTCCAGTCTATTCGTCCATGCTTATCTTTGATGCATATTACGCCCGATTTGCCAAGCCTGGAGGCTGACGTACATCAATTTTCACACCCTTAATGGCCAACTTGCAGTCGGGCGTGGATGCGCCGCGTGGTGCGCCAGACTGCCCACAACACCACCGGTACCAGGGCCCCTGCGGCCATTTCAGGGTTGATCGGCAGACCAGCGGCCTTGAGCGCCTTACCGCCGTACAGCAGCAAGCTGATCACGTAATAGGAAATAGCGGCAATTGACAGGCCTTCCACTGTGCTTTGCAGGCGCAATTGCAGCTCCTGGCCGCGGGTCAGCTTCTCCAGCAACTGCTGGTTTTGCACCTCGGTGGCAATGTCGACCCGGGTGCGCAACAAGTCGCTGGCGCGTGCCACCCGCTCCGACAAAGAGGCTAACCGTTGCCCGGTAGCCGCCACGGTGGCCATGGCCGGCGACAAGCGGCGCTGCATGAATTCGCCAAGGGTCTGGGTGCCCGGGATGGCTTTTTCGCGCAACTCCCTGATGCGCTGATTGACCAGCGCGTAATAGGCCTGGGTGGCTGCAAAGCGGTAACTGTTGGCAGCCGTGGCGCGCTCCACACCCGCAGCCAATGACACCAGGGTGTCAAGCAAGGCCTGGTCAGAGGCTGACTTGTTTTCCAGCTGGGCGGTGATGCGCACCAGTTCGCTTTCAGCCTGTGCCAGCATCGGCCCGAGGGCTTTGGCCACCGGCAGGCCGCGCAGCGCCATGAGGCGGTAAGTTTCAAGCTCAAGCAGGCGCGCCGCAATACGACCGGCGCGGGTCTGGCTCGTGCCCTCAGGTGCAATCACCAGCATGCGCTCAAAACCATCGGGTTGCAGGCGAAACTGCGTCAGCGCCCAGGAATGGCCCATCGGGTGCGCGTAGCCCTGGCTGTTGGCCGGCTCGGCGCCCTGCCCCGCCACACTGGCGGCGTTGCTGCCGAGCAAAGAGGCCACCACCGTGCTTCCGCCAAGCCAGCGCACCGCTTGCGCCATCAGGGCGGTGGCGTCATTGAGCGAGGCATGGAGCATGGCCAGCTGCACGGCGGCCACCGTGCGACCCGGAATTTGCGCCAACCACTGCGGCGGAACCGCCAGGCTGTTAAGCAATTCAGGTTCAGAGGCACCCAGCAAGGCATTCGCCGGCAAAGCCTGAACCACGGAATAGCGGGTAAATTCGCTGTGGCGCTCCCACTTGACGGTCAAACCGTCCAGGCGCAGGCGCAAGAAATTGTCCTGCAAGCGCTCGGGGGTCAAGTCCGCCTGGCCAGGCAATCGGTTCAGATGGGCGCATTCGGCCTCCCGGCTCACCCCCTCGTTGAGAACGGCCACATAGATGATCAGCGCCGGCAGGCGAATGCGCGCAGAGGGCCGGGCGTGCACCTCGTTGTGCAAGGCCGCGCGCTGTGGGTCGTCCGGCGGCAAACAATGAGGCGTTTGGGGAGCGGAGTCAGTTGGTGCGGCGATTTGCATACGAGTCACTTTACGGGTTTTTGAAGGTCGGGCGCATCACAGGCTGCTGACAAAGGCCGCCACGTCCGGGCGCAAACGCGCAGGCTTGCGTTTGATGACCGTGCCCACATTGATGCAGCACACCGCCTGTTCACCCTCTGTCAAGGCAAACAGCTGGCGCAGGGCAGCAGAATGCATGGCCTGGCCACTGGTCAGGCTGCTGCCAAAACCCATGCTGTGTGCACACAGCAAGAAGTTTTGAATCGCGGCCCCCACCGACACCATACGCTCCAGCGGCGCAATGTCGGGCTCACAGGGCCCCAGCCGGGCAATGGCCAGCGCCAGAAATGGGGCCCGAAAGGCTTTCTCGCGGGCCTGCTCGATTTGCTCGGGTGTGGCGCTCGCATCACGCTCGGCCAAGGCCAGACCAAAGGCATCGGCCAGCACCGCACGCCTGGACGATGGCACCAGCACAAAGCGCCACGGCATCACCATGCCATGGTCCGGCGCGCTAGCGGCGGCGAGAAACATATCGTTCACCTGCGCATCACTGGGCCCAGGTGCCGCCAGACGCTTGGGCAAAATGTTTTGCCGGGAAGTGATCAGGGTGAGGGCAAACGCCGCCAGATCGTTGTCGGTGGAACGGGTTAAATCAGTCATGGTGCCATGTTACCCGCCCGCAAAGCCGACGCGGGTGCGATTCAAAGTGTTGGGCTGGCGGTGGCTGATTCCGGGGCGTTGACAAGCGGCTTACACGCACGGCATGGCGACCGGGCCATGCGCCTGCGGTTGTGGAGCGAAATCACGCGCGAAGCTGCTAAAAAGTACGCAGAAGGCTTTCTGCGCGCGCTTGACCCCGGTGAAGCGTTTTTCTAGCTGTCGGACCAGGTGTCGTGCATGAATTTACCGCAGCCAATAGCTGCCACGGCCAATTGCTGCCGAATGTGGGTTTCGAAGCGGCGCGACTTTCAAAAGCCAATGCTCGACAACTTACACAGTGCATGCGAAGTATTTTGCTGACTGCGGCCAACGCGGCTTGAGCGCACCGGCTGAATGGCGGGTGCAGCCATTAAACTTAAGCGATTCCATTCCACTCGTAGCCACATGACTTATTGCGTCGCCATCAAACTTAACGCCGGACTGGTTTTTTTGTCCGATTCCCGCACCAATGCGGGCCTGGACCAGATCAGCACCTTTCGCAAGATGATCGTGTATGAAAAACCGGATGACCGCTTCATGGTGTTGTTGTCGGCCGGCAACCTGAGCATTTCGCAGTCGGTGCGTGAGATTTTGCAGGTTGAAAAACTCAAGGACCACGACGAGGACGAAGGCATCACGATCTGGAACGCCAAAAGCATGTTTGACGCGGCACGTGTGCTCGGTTCGGCCATCCGCCATGTCTATGAGCGCGACGCCGCAGCACTCAAACTGGCGGGTGTCGACTTCAATGTGTCGCTGATTTTTGGTGGTCAGATCAAGGGTGAAGGCATGCGCCTGTTCCAGGTCTATTCGGCCGGCAACTTCATCGAAGCCACACCCGAGACGCCGTATTTTCAGGTGGGTGAATCGAAATACGGCAAACCCGTGCTGGACCGCGTCATCACCCCGCAAACACCACTGGACGAAGCTGCCAAGTGCGCCCTGGTGTCGATGGACTCCACCCTCAAATCCAATTTATCGGTGGGCCTGCCACTGGACATGGTGGTCTATGAAGCCAACCGGTTCCAGACCGACAAGGTGGTGTGTATTGACGAGCACAACCCCTACTTCAAGATGATGCACAACAGCTGGGGCGCCAAACTGCGCGAAGTTTTTGACAGCATCGAAGACCCAATGTGGAACGGTGAGCAAACCACGGTACCGCTGATGCAGCCCGCGCTGCGCAACCAGGTTCTGAAAAAGATCAGCTCCCCACAGGAAAAGTTGATTTGATGCCCTTGCGGGACGGACCAAGATTTGCAGAGCAAATTTGCCCTGTCTTCAACTGATCAGAATGCGCCCAACCACCCCCATCGTTTTCTCCCACGCCAACAGCTTCGGCGCCGCGACTTACGGCGTGCTGTTTGAGGCCCTGAAGGCGCGTAACGTCGAAGTTGCTGCGATTGACAAGTTCGGCCACGACCCGTGTTACCCCGTCAGCAACAATTGGCCACACCTGGTGCAGCAGTTGATCGACTTTACCCAGCTGCAGGTTGACAAGGTCGGTGCACCCGTTTTTTTGGTCGGTCACTCGCTGGGCGGTTTTCTGAGCGTGATGGCAGCAAGCCAGGCCCACCCACTGGTGCGTGGTGTACTCTTGCTCGACTCACCCCTGGTGGGCGGCTGGCGCGCGCAGGCGCTGGGTCTGGCAAAACACACCCGATGGGTGGGCTCGGTGTCACCAGGCAAGTTCAGCCGCAAACGGCGCCAGCATTGGCCCGACTTTGAGGCCGCCCTGGCGCATTTCAAAAACAAAAAGGCCTTTGCCAAATGGCACCCGCAAGTACTTGAAGACTACATCGCCCATGGCACACACGACGAGACCATCAATGGCCACAGCCAACGCGTCTTGAGCTTTGACCGCGACGTCGAAACTGCCATCTACAACACCCTGCCCAGCAACCTCGAAGCACTGATCAGGCAGCACCCGGTCAAATGCCCGGTGGCGTTCATTGGCGGCACGCGCTCGGCCGAAATACGTCAGGTCGGGCTGGGCCTGACCCGGCGCGTCACACACGGACGCCTCCTGATGCTCGACGGCAGCCACCTGTTCCCCATGGAAAAACCGCTGGTGACGGCGGCAGCAATCGAAGCGGCTTTACTGAATCTGCAAAGCCTGAGCTGAGATGTTCATCCCGAGCGCGAAGCCGCACTGGATTGCGGATCTGGCCCCACTGTAGGATCGTTGTAGGGTCGTTGCACTACAAGACGAAAACTTCAAGCGGCCCAGGTCACAGTGCCGGTCCAGGCGGTGGCGAGCACCACGATGCCGAACACAATGCGGTAGTAGGCAAAACCGACAAAGCTGTGCGTTGAAATAAAACGCAACAGCCAGCGAATACACAGCCAGGCGCTCAAGAACGACATCACCAGCCCAACGCCAAACACCGGGGCGTCGGCCAATGACAGCAGGGCACGGTCCTTGTAGAGGCTGTAGGCGCCGGCACCAATCAGCGTGGGAATGGCCAGGTAAAAGGAAAAATCGGTGGCGGCCTTGCGGCTCAAGCCCAGCAACATACCGCCGATGATGGTGGCGCCGCTGCGGCTCATGCCCGGGATCATGGCCGTGCACTGCGCCAGACCTACCTTGAGCGCGTCCATGGCGGTCATCGACTCAACATCATGAATACGCGTGGCCGACGGCTTGTTTTGCTGGCGCCGCTCGGCCCAAATAATGATAAAACCGCCAATGATGAACATGCTGGCCACCACCACCGGCGTGAACAGATGCGCCTTGATGGCTTTGCCGTACAGCAAGCCCAAAATCACCGCCGGGAAAAACGCGATCAGCACATTGAGGGCAAAACGCTGCGCCTGTTTCTCGGTGGGCAGCGCCAGCACGGTGTCGCGTATCTTTTGCCAGTACACCAGAATCACGGCAAAAATGGCGCCGGTCTGGATGGCGATGTCGAACACCTTGGCTTTGTCGTCGTCAAAACCCAGCAGGGCCCCGGCCAAAATCAGATGCCCGGTGCTCGAAATCGGCAAAAACTCGGTCAGCCCTTCCACCACGCCCATGATGGCGGCTTTGATCAGCAAAACTATATCCACGCAAGCTCCTCAACAAGGCGCAGATTATCGCCGCCAGCCAGCCCCCCAAGGCAAGCATTTCGCCCTATTTGATCAAGGCCTGCACCGCCTTGAACTGCGGCACCTCGGCGCTGCGCAGCCACTCAAACGCGACCATTTCAGTGGTCACCAGCTCGGCGCCGGCACCGGCCAGGCGATCAAAGGCGGCGTCGCGGTTACGCTCGGTGCGCGAGCTGCAAGCATCGGTGACCACCCACACCTCAAATTCGTCTTCGAGCAAATGCAGCGCGGTCTGCATCAGGCACACATGGGCCTCGCAGCCGGCAATCACAATGCTGCTGCGCTCGGTGGGTGTGTTGGACGGTTTTTGCAAGTGCTTGGGCAAGCTGCGTGCATTGCCAGTCGGCGCTTTCACCGGCGGGCGCAGCCACTCGCCCAGACCTTCTTCCACCCCGCTGAACTGCATCTTGGCCAACGTGCGCTGGCACAGAGCACGCAGTTCGGGAGGGTTTTCTCCGAGCTTGGACGGGTTTTGTTCGGTGCCCCACACCGGCACCTGCATCAATTGGGCCACTTGGGCCAGTCGCATGGCGTTGGCCAGCACCAGCGGCGCTTCAAAAATGGCGGGCATCAGGCGGGTCTGGTAATCAACCAACACCAATTGGGAGAGTTCGGATTCAAGCAGCATGGTGGGCTTTCAAAAATTTAAAACAGGCATGTCCGGATTAAACCGCAGCTTTGAAGACATGGATTGTGGGGCGGCGAATGTGTGTAAACTACGCCGATGCGAATTCCCACCCTTTTGTCATCCCTGCTGCTTGCCGCCAGCGTGCACGCTGCGCCGGCTGACACACCTGATGACATGGGGCGGTTTCTGAATGACAAGGGCCTGCTGTCCCAAATCGACCAGGTACGCCAAAACGTCACCAACAAGGCCTCCGACCTGGTGGTCAACGCGCTGGGTTTTTTGGGTGCGCCCTACCGAATGGGCGGCAACAGTGTGGAAACCGGTTTCGACTGCAGTGGTTTTGTCAAGGCCATGTACGAACAAACCGTGGGCCTGATCCTGCCGCGCAAGGCAGAACAGCAAGCCGCAGCCACCCAGCTCATTGACCGGGCTGAATTACAACCCGGCGACCTGGTGTTCTTCAACACCCTGCGTCGCGCTTTCAGCCATGTGGGCATCTACATTGGCGACGGCAAATTTATCCATTCACCCAAGCCCGGCGCCCAGGTGCGAGTGGAAAACATGGGGGTGTCTTATTGGAGCCATCGTTTTGATGGCGCGCGCCGGGTAGCACCCGCGCCGACGCTCACCAACGCAACCACGACCGAACCCGCATTGCACTGAAGCCAGGGACTGGCCCGGCGGCGATCAGGGACGTTTTTCCCTAACGTCGGTGACGTCAGTCACATCGGTCACCTCGGCATCAATCACATCCATGGAAGCCTTGCTGCGATTGCTGCCGGGTGCCGCAGAGCCGTAAGCCTTTTGCCACAAACCGGAACGGTGCATTTTGAATGTCCAGGGTTGCACTGGCTTGCCAGTCAGTTTGGCCCACAAGGCCCGCAGCAGCCACAGCACCAGCACCAGCCCTGCCGCAAACAACAGGCTTGCCAAAAAAATCAGGGCCGCCAGCAGCAAGCCCAGACGCAACACCAAGCTGCTCAATTGTCCTAAAAAATTATTCACCCATCAGTTCCTTCTACGCCATCCAGGCCGTGATCATCGCATCAAAGTGCCGACAAGGCCCCCAACACGCGCCGAGATACCGCATATGGCGGCAGGCCTTGCAACATGCGCCGGCCATAACTGGTGCTCAGTAGCCGCTTGTCATAACAGATCACCCTGGCCTGATCGGTCTCGGAGCGGATGGCTCGACCTGTCCACTGCAGCAGCTTGATGCCGGTGGCCGGTACCACCAGTTCAGAGAACGGGTCACGTCCATCGCGTTTGAGCCATTCGGCACGCGCTTCTTCGACCGGGTCAGACGGCGGACTGAACGGCAGCTTGGCAATAAACACCGTTTCGCATAACAGGCCCGGCAAATCCAAGCCCTCGCCAAATGACTGCAAGCCAAAAATCACCGAAGCAAAGCCGGATTCGACCCGTGCCTGATGGATACCCAGCAAGCGCCCGCGCGCCATTTGCCCCTGTACCAGCACAGTGTCTTGCAGGTTGGCGTCCAGCGCGCCCACGGCCGCCTGCATTTGCACGCGTGAGGTAAACAGCACCAGGGCGCCATGCGGCACCGCGCGCAAATCAGCCAACAAGGCAGCCACCATCTGGGTGGTGTACAGGTCAACCTGCTTTGGGTCGGCGGCGGTATCGGCCACGATCAACTGGCCCTGCGTGCGGTAATCAAACGGGCTGTCAACGGCCAACGTGCTCACCTGCGGCAAACCAGCCAGACCGGTCTCGCCCAAAAAATAGTCAAAACTGCCGCAGCTGGTCAGCGACGCCGAGGTGACCACAGCACCGCGCACGTGCTGCCACAGGTGGCGGCGCAGCAGATCACCAGGCACGATCGGGCAGGCATGCGCGCTCAAAAAAACCAAACCCGAGCTGGTATCGGACTTGAACCATTTGGCCAACGGTGGTTCGTCGCTGTTGAGCCATTGCGCACTGGTGGCCACCGCGCTGTTGAGCTTGGGCGCCATCTGGCCCAGCCTGGCGTATTGCACCGAGCAATGTGTTGCCTGTGCCGGGTCTTCCTTGGCGCGCGACTTGAGTTCGGCACCCAAGGCCTCGAGCGCGTCGGACAAAGCCACGGCATGGTCGTGGATGAGTTTGAAAGGTTCCAGCAGGGCTTCGGGTACCACACCGTCCTTGAAACGGTGCACCACGTCATAACCGGCGGATACACCGCGCAGCAAGTCCATGGCCATGCGGTTGGCTTCGAGCAGCGCGGTTTTGAGCTGTTGCGCCAGCGTGGTGACATCCTGCACCAGCACAAATCCCATCTTGTCGGCCACATCGATCAGGATTTTTGGCAGTTTGTCGAGCCAGCGCAGACCACTCAGGTCCATGGCGCTGGAAAACTGGTCCAGCGCAACCGCCGGCAAGTGGTGCCCTTCGTCAAACACCAGCAGACAGTTGTCCAGGTCGGGCAGCGCCTTCATGCCCAGCGAGGCCAATACCAGGTCATGGTTGGCCACAATCACCTGCGCCTGCGCCAGTTGCATGCGGGCCTGGTAATAGCTGCAGCTTGAGAAACGCGGGCAGTGGCGCGCCGTGCAGGTGTGGCGCTCGGCGGCCACCGTCGACCAGTCACTGGGCTCGGGTTGTTCGGCCAGGCTGTCGCGGTCACCGTCCCAGCGGCCTGCAGCCAGCGCTGCAGCCAGGCTGTCGTACAAGGCAACGCGCCGCTCGATCGGGTCTGTCCACACGACGCCACGCCTGGGCTGGGCGGCAGTGGGTTGGGCTGCGGCCTCGTCGTCGGCGTCAAACAGCTCCGTAGCCTCCGCACCGCCTGTGCCAACCAGGCGCTCCAATTTGAGTTTACACACGTAGCGCCCACGGCCTTTGGCCAGGGCATAAACAAAAGGGGTGTCCAGCACTGCGGCAAGCGCCGGCAGGTCTTTGGTCATGAGCTGTTCTTGCAACGCGACGGTAGCGGTAGACACCACCACCCGCGTTTTTCGCGCCAGCGCCAGTGCCACCGTGGTCGACAAATACGCCGCCGACTTGCCCACCCCGGTGCCCGCCTGGATCACGGTCACCGCACTGTGCGGCTCGGGCTGGTCGCCCAGGGTTACGTCATGCAAGCTGCTGGCAATTCGTTGCGCCATTTCGTGTTGCCCGGTGCGCACGCGAAAGCCCGGCGTGGCCACCACCACCTGGTCAAAGGCTGCCAGGGCGACAGCGGCCAAGTCAGCAGGTAAATCAGTGGTTTGTGCCGTCATTGACAGGAAGTTGCCGGGTGGAAGGTTGCATGCGGCAATTATCACCCCGGGGTCAAGGTCACTCTTTGCCTTCATGCATGTACGTTCACAAAAGCCTTTTTCAAAATAAGCGCAGTGACAGCAAAAAACTTTCGCTTTGAAAGGCCATGAAATTCGAGTCCTTGAACGGGTTTCTTGGACGATAGACAGATGGGTTAGCGAAGTACAAGTCCGCATCCACAATCGGTCATGATTCGTTCCACGAAAGAGGCATCCAGGGCTTCAAGGCGATTCACAAAAACGTCATATGGCTGATCGACACTTGACGAATGTCAGCTATCCAACTCATTGATGTCTCCAAGATATGGGGAAAAACCACCGCCCTGGAAAACATCAATTTGCAGATTGAGGAAGGTACGTTCTGTGTGTTGCTGGGTCCATCGGGCTGTGGCAAATCCACGACCTTGCGCATCATTGCCGGACTGGAAGCAGGCAGCACCGGCCAAGTGTGGATTGGCGGGCGCAACGTCACTGACTTGCCACCAGCACAGCGCGGCATTGCAATGGTGTTTCAAAACTACGCCCTATTCCCGCACCTGAGCGTGGCCGACAACATCACCTTCGGCTTGTCGGTGCGCAAGACCCCGGCACCCGAAGCCTCCCGTCGTCTGGCGCAAACTGCAGAGTTGCTAGGTCTGACCAAATTGCTGGATCGTCGGCCGAGCCAACTCTCTGGCGGTCAGCAGCAGCGCGTCGCGCTGGGGCGAGCGCTGGTGGCCCAAGCCCAGGTGTGCCTGATGGATGAGCCGCTATCCAACCTTGATGCACAACTGCGCCAGGACATGCGCCGCGAATTGCGCGACATACAGCGTCAGTTGGGATTGACGGTGGTATACGTCACCCACGACCAGACCGAGGCGATGAGCATGGCCGATCAGGTGGTACTGCTCAACAGCGGGCAGGTTGAACAGGTAGGTACACCACGCGACCTGTATTTGCAACCCGGTACCCGGTTTGCGGCTCGCTTCATTGGTACACCGCCGATGAATCTGCTTGCCCTCGAAGAGGGGTACATCGCCGGGAGCGACATTGCCATTGACACGTCCGCTGCCATGATGGGTATACGCCCGGAGGCCATTCACCTGCACCCTGACGGGCTTCCCGCCGTGGTGCAGAGCCTGGAATACCTGGGTGCGGATCTGGTGCTGCATTGCCGCATAGGCAGCCAAAGCCTGCTGGCGCGCCTGCACGGACAGCACCAAGCCGCCGTCGGTGATCAGGTTCGCCTGCACTGGGCGGCTCAGGACAGCCATGGCTTTGACGCCCGTGGCCAACGCATTCCATTAACCCTCCACCATTCACCACAACCCAAGGACGCTTCCCATGAAACGCAAGACTTTTCTACAGTTGACCACTCTTAAGACCATAGCTGCCTGCGCCCTTTTAACGGGGGCTGCTGGACAACTGCTGGCACAAACACCCGTCGAGGTGCAGTTTTTCTATCCGGTCGCCGTCGGTGGCCCGATTGCCAAGACCATCGACGGTTTTGCGGCCGACTTCATGAAAGCCAACCCACAGATCAAGGTCACGCCAATCTACGCAGGTAGTTACCAGGAGAGCATCGTCAAGGCGCTGACCGCACATAAATCGGGCACTCCGCCCGTGACTTCGGTACTGCTATCGACCGACATGTTCACCCTGATTGACGAGGATGCCGTGGTGCCGTTTGACAACTTTGTCAAAACCGCGCAAGACCAGACCTGGCTGAAGGGCTTTTACCCTGCCTTCATGCAAAACAGCCAGACCGGCGGCAAGACCTGGGGCATTCCATTCCAGCGCTCGACCGTGGTGATGTACTGGAACAAGGATTTATTCAAGGCCGCTGGACTGGACCCGAACAAGGCCCCTGCCAACTGGGCCGAGTTGAAAAATGCCGCCACCAAACTCACGCAAAAAGATGCGTCCGGCAAGGTCAGCACCTGGGGTGTGCAGATTCCGTCCAGCGGATTCCCGTACTGGTTGTTCCAGACCCTGAGCACCACCAACGGTGCCGTCCTGGCCAACGAGGCCGGTACCGCCGTCCGGTTTGACGACCCCAAGGTGGTCGAGGCCCTGCAGTACTGGGTAGACCTGGGAAAATCAGGCATTCATCCCCCGGGCGTGGTGGAGTGGGGCACCACGCCGAAAGATTTTTTTGAGCGTAAAGCCGCCATCATCTTCACCACCACCGGCAACCTGACCAACATCAAGGCGAACGCCAAATTTGACTTCGGCGTGGGCATGATTCCGGCCAACGCGCGCCGAGGCTCACCTACCGGCGGTGGCAATTTCTACATCTTCAAGAAATCGACGCCAGCGCAGCAACAGGCCGCGTTCGAGTTCATCCGCTGGGTTACCCAGCCCGAACGCGCTGCGCAATGGAGCATCGACACCGGCTACGTGGCTGTCTCACAGGCAGCATATGACACACCTGTGCTCAAACAATATGGCCTCAGCTTCCCGGCGGCCCTGGTGGCACGTGACCAACTACCGGTTGCGGTGGCGGAGTTGTCAACCCACGACAACCAGCGCGTCACCAAAGCTCTCAACGACGGGTTGCAGGCCGCGCTCACCGGGAGCAAGACGACTGCCCAGGCCATGAAGGATGCCCAAGCCGAGGCCGACCGCATCCTGCGTGCCTACAAGTAACAGCCGCTTGGGTGTCAGCTTGCCACCGCCAATGGAGCACCGCCAGCACGTCATCCACATCTGGTTGATGTTGCTGCCAGCGCTGTTGTTGCTGCTGGCGTTCACCCACTGGCCGGTGGTCTCCACACTGTTCGACAGCTTCCACTCCACTCCGAAAGGTGTGCGAGCCAGCGTCTGGGTGGGACTTGATAACTACCGGGTCATGCTGGACGACCCGGTGTTCCGCAAGGCGCTGGCCAACAACTTGTGGTTTGCCGGGGTGACCATCCCGCTGTCCATCGGTCTGGCGCTGGTGATGGCCCTGTGGGTCAACGAACGCATGGCTGGACGTGCCCTGCTGCGCATGGCCTACTTCACTCCCACCGTGCTGCCAATGATTGCAGTGGCCAACATCTGGTTGTTTTTTTACACACCGCAATATGGCTTGCTGGAGCAGGTCAGCGGTGCTATGGGCCTGCCGGCACAAAACTGGCTGGGCAATCCAACGACTGCCTTGGGTGCAGTGACCCTGGTGGCGGTCTGGAAAGAGGCGGGGTTCTTCATGATTTTTTACCTTGCCGCGTTACAGGGCATGAACCCGAGCCTGCGCGAGGCCGCCGCCATTGAAGGTGCGTCACGCTGGACATTTTTCAGGCGTGTGCAATGGCCGCTGCTGATGCCAACCACCGTCTTCGTCCTGGTTAACGCGTTCATCAACGGCTTTCGCATGGTGGACCACCTGTTTGTGATGACCCGCGGTGGGCCGGACAATGCCTCCACCCTGCTGCTGTACTACTTGTACGAGGTGGGCTTCAGTTTTTGGGATACCGCCTACGCATCGGCCATCACGGTGGTGCTGGTCGCGATATTGGCTGGTGTGGCCCTGCTGCAGTTTTTTGTACTGGACCGCCGGGTGCATTACCAATGAGTCACACCACGCAACAGCGCCTGGCCTTCAACGAGCCCGGCTGGCTGGACACGCTGGCGGCCTGGTTGTTGGGCTTGTTGTGGCTGCTGCCGCTGGTCTATGCAGTCTGGACGGCGTTTCATCCGGCTGAGTTCTCCACCCGCTTTGAGCTGAGCGCACCCTTGACGCTGAACAACTTCCGTCGCGCCTGGGAGGCAGCGCCATTTGCCCGCTATTTCTTCAACACCACCGTGCTCACCGGCATGATTCTGGTGACGCAACTGGTGATCTCGACCCTGGCAGCCTATGCGTTTGCCCGCTTCAGATTCCGGGGGCGCAATCTGGCTTTTGCGTTGGTGCTGGTGCAATTGGTGGTGATGCCTGACCTGCTGGTGGTTGCCAATTACAAAACGATGGCACAACTGGGCCTGGTCGACTCGCTGCTGGCCATTGGCCTGCCCTACTTTGCGTCGGCGTTTGCGATCTTTCTGCTGCGCCAGACTTTCATGAGCATCCCCAAAGAGCTTGATGATGCTGCCCGCGTTGAGGGCGCGGGTGCCCTGCAAATACTGTGGCGTGTGTACGTACCGCTGGCGCGGCCTGTTTACATCGCTTTTGCACTGGTATCGGTGAGCTTTCACTGGAACAACTTTTTGTGGCCGCTGATCGTCACCAACAGCGTCAACGCCCGCCCGCTCACTGTGGGGCTGCAGGTTTTTTCTGCGGTGGATCAGGGCATTGACTGGTCAATCATCACCGCTGCCACGCTGCTCAGCGCGGCACCGCTGTTGATCGCATTTTTGTTGTTTCAACGTCAGTTCGTTCAAAGCTTCATGCGCGCAGGCATCAAATGAAAATAATTACCTGGAACACCCAATGGTGTCGTGGTCTCGACGGCCAAGTCAGTGTGGAACGCATCGTCAGGCAGGCGCGCCACATGGCCAACTTTGACGTACTGTGCCTACAGGAAATCGCCAGTGGTTTTGAGGCTATGCCCGGCCAGCCGGGTGATCAACCGGCACAACTGCAAGCGCTGCTGCCAGATCATCTGGTGTTCTTTGGCGCGGCCGTAGACGAATTTGACCCAGCAGGTAAACGCCAGCGTTTTGGCAATCTGATCGCCACCCGGCTGCCCGTTGTCCGGGTAGAACACCACCCCTTGCCTTGGCCCGCCGACCCGGATGTGCCCAGTATGCCGCGCATGTGCAGTGTGGTCACAGTACAGGCTCCAGGTCTGGGGGCTATCAGGGTGATGACCACACATCTGGCCTATGACTCCGGGCAGCAGCGCATGGCGCAAGTCCAGTCGCTACGCGACCTACATCGAGAGGCCTGTGCCCTGGCCATTTCACCGCCCGCCGCTGGTGAAAGCGACTCACCGTTTCGCAACCGGGATCACACACCACATGCAATCCTGTGCGGTGACTTCAACTTTGGCCCCGGTACACCGGAATACACCAAGCTTCAAGAGCCATTTCGGTCAGATGAGAATATAAAAATTCTGTTCAAGGCCAACGATCCCAAAGGTTTTGGCTTGCAAGACGCCTGGCCACTTGTACATGGTCAAACTCCTCATGAACCCACATTTAGGGTGTATGACCGCACCTATGGACCCGAACCCACTACGTGCGACTTCATGTTTGTAAGTCAGTCACTGGCAAATCGTGTCGTTCGCCTTTCAGTCGAAGTTGACACAAAAGCCTCAGATCATCAACCGCTATTGCTTGAATTGGACTGAAAGTAGCCGGGTATGAAGTGAGCCCGGAATTTGCAACTGAATCGTCACCGGAGACGAAGTACCTGTAAAAAAGTAAGGACTTAGCCCATTTCTGCGCTAAGTCCTTGATTTTATTGGTCGGTGTGAAAGGATTCGAACCTTCGACCCCTTGCACCCCATGCAAGTGCGCTACCAGGCTGCGCCACACACCGAAGCCTCAAATTATAACCACGGTGTAGGTCGATTTGGACCGCAGATTTAGAAATCCAGCGCCAAAAGCCCACGGATTTCATGCAATTCCTGCCGTACCTGCTGCCAGGAACCAAAGTCAGCTTGGCCAGCGGCCGGTGACACGGCATTGTTTTGCGCAGATGGTCGTGGCTCGGGTTCCAAGAAATCGAATGTTGGCTCCAGCAACAAGCCCTCATGCAACAACGCATCAGGTTGCTCCTGCACCAGTTCCTGCAATTTGTTACGCGCACCACTGATGGTAAAACCCTGGTCGTAGAGTAGCTCGCGAATACGCCGGATCATCAGTACTTCGTGGTGCTGGTAATAGCGTCGGTTACCGCGGCGCTTCATCGGCCGCAGTTGCGTGAATTCCTGCTCCCAATACCTGAGCACATGCGGCTTGACACCGCACAAATCGCCCACTTCACCAATCGTGAAGTAGCGTTTTGCGGGAATGGGGGGGAGGGAATTCTCCATGTGTGTCAACCAGGTAAGCTGTCAGCCTGCAAGCGTACCCCAAGTCCGCTGCGCCTGTAAAGACGTCTTACCCTGATGTGCACGGAAAATTGTTAAATATCCGAAGTTGCCGACAATGACCCGTTTTGAATCTGCTCCTTGAGCTTTTGGCTGGCATGGAACGTGACCACCCGACGCGCGGCAATGGGAATGGCCTCGCCGGTGCGTGGATTGCGCCCGGGGCGTGATGACTTGGTGCGAATCTGAAAGTTGCCAAAGCCCGTGATCTTGACGTCATCACCCTCGACCAAGCTGTTGGAGACCAGGTCAAAAAATGCATCAACCATGTCCTTGGACTCGCGCTTGTTCAGGCCGATCTGTTCAAACAGCAGTTCGGCAAGTTGCGCCTTGGTCAGGGCCGGAGTTTCCAGTGATTCAACCGTGATGTCCATTGATGACTCGTTTTGTAGCTAAGGGGGAGGTAACCGGCTTAAACACGCTGACGCGCGGCAACTTTTTCGCTCAAGGTGGCTACCACAGCAGCCACAGCCTCTTCGATTTGCTGTTCGGACAGCGTAGCATCTTGCGCGTTGAGCGTCAAACGAATCGCCATGCTTTTCTCTGGTGCCACGTTTTGCGTATCCGCCGGCTGGGGCTTGGGCCGGTAAATGTCGAACAGCACCGCGTCACGCAGGATGCCGCCGCAGGGTGCGGCCCAAATGGCCTGCATCAGGGCGCCGTGGCTGACCGACTCGGCCACCAGCACCGCAATGTCACGTTCAACGGCCTGGAAGCGCGGCACCGCCTCAAAGCGCGGTACCTGGCGACCCAGCGCGGCGTCCAGATCAACTTCGAACATGACAGGCGCCTGCACCAGGTCGTGGGACTGACGCCATTTGGGATGTAATTCACCGACAAAACCGACCACCGCACCACCACACAGCACACGCGCGCAGCGCCCGGGGTGCATGGCCGGATGCTCGGCAGGCTCAAAACTCAAGCGGATGGGTGCGAACAGGGCTTCAAGGTCGCCTTTGATGTCAAAAAAGTCGACCGGACGCTCTTTGCAACCCCACTCAGGCGCGTCGACCGGGCCCATGGCCACACCGGCGACACGCATGGGCTGATCGAACCCCTGCACCGTGGTGTCAGAACTCTCCACCGAAGTGTCACGCAAAAACACGCGGCCCAGCTCAAAGACGCGCACACGTTGCGCCTTGCGATCCTGGTTGAACTTGAGCACCTGCAACAAGGAGCCCAACAGGCTGGAGCGCATCACGCTCATCTGGCTGGCAATTGGGTTGAGCAGCTTGATGGGATTGGCATTGCCCGCCAGCTCATGTTCCCAACGCGCTTCGACAAAACTAAAGTTGATGGTTTCCTGGTAGCCCAGAGCGGCGAGCGCGCGGCGCACCGCAAACGGGCTGCGTTGGTTCTCAGAACGGAGCTTGGCTGTGATGGGCGCCTGCGGCGGCGTTTGTGGCAAGTTATGAAAGCCGATCATGCGGGCGACTTCCTCGATCAGGTCTTCTTCGATTTGCAGGTCGAAGCGGTAGGAAGGCGGGGTGACTTCAATGACACCGTCACCCTCGGTCACGGGCAGGCCCAGGCCGGTAAGCACCTTGACGCATTGCGCCTGGGTGAGCGGCATGCCGAGCACCTTGACGGCACGCGCCACACGCAAGGCCACTTTGACGGGCTGGGGCATGGCGACCTGCTGGTCGTCCACAGGACCACACACCGTGTCTGACGTGCCGCAGATGGCCTGCACCAACTGGGTGATGCGCTCGATGTGTTCGACGGTCAATTCGGGGTCGACACCGCGCTCAAAGCGGTGGCCGGCATCAGTGGAAAAGTTGAAGCGGCGCGAGCGCCCGGCAATGGCTTTGGGCCACCAGAAGGCGGCTTCGACATAGATGTTGGTGGTGTCATCCGACACGGCGGTGGCATCGCCGCCCATGATACCGGCCAAGGATTCGACCTGGACCGCATCGGCAATCACCCCCACCTGTGCATCAACCGTGACGGTGTTGCCGTTGAGCAGCTTGAGCGACTCGCCCGCCCTGCCCCAGCGCACGTCAAGGCCACCGTGGATTTTGTCAAGGTCAAAAATGTGCGACGGCCGACCGAGTTCAAACATCACGTAGTTGGAGATGTCGACCAGGGCGGTCACACTGCGCTGGCCGCAACGCGCCAGGCGGTCCACCATCCAGGCAGGCGTGGTGGCCTTGGGGTTGACACTGCGAATGATACGACCGGAAAAACGACCGCACAAATCGGGTGCACTGACCTTGACCGGCAAGACCTCAGTGAGGGCGCAGTGGGCCTTGGAGAAATCTGGCGTTTTCAGGGGCGCACCGGTGAGCGCGGACACCTCGCGCGCGACGCCATAGACGCTCAGGCAATGCGCCAGGTTGGGCGTGAGTTTGAGCGTGAACAGGGTGTCGTCGAGCAGCAGATGGTCGCGAATGTTTTGCCCCACCACCGCGTCAGCGGCCAGCTCCAATAAGCCACCGTGGTCTTCCGAGAGCTTGAGTTCGCGGGCCGAGCACAGCATGCCAAAACTTTCCACACCACGCAGCTTGCCGACCTTGATCAAAAACGGCTTGCCATCTTCACCGGGCGGCAACTCGGCCCCCACCATGGCGCAAGGCACCTTGATACCAACCCGCGCGTTGGGCGCCCCACACACAATGGTGAGCAGTTCGGCCTGGCCCACGTCGACCTGGCAAACGCGCAGGCGGTCGGCATTGGGGTGCTGCACCGCTTCCTTGATTTCGCCGACCACGACGTGGCTGAACGGTGGCGCCACGGATTTAAGTTCTTCCACCTCAAGACCAGCCATGGTCAGGGTTTCAGCGAGTTCAGCCGTGCTTAGAGCGGGGTTACAGAATTCACGCAACCAGGATTCAGGAAATTGCATAGTTTTTATCGATTAATTCTTTGGGGACATGCCGATGCAGTTCAACGAAACTGCGACAGAAAGCGAATGTCACCGTCAAAAAATAGACGCAGGTCGTTGACGCCGTAGCGCAGCATGGTAAGCCGGTCAGGGCCCATACCGAAGGCAAAACCGATGTAACGCTCGGGGTCCAGGCCCATGTTGCGGATCACGTTGGGGTGGACCTGGCCAGAGCCTGCCACCTCGAGCCAGCGCCCGGCCAGTGGGCCGCTGGGGAACTGGATGTCGACTTCGGCGCTGGGCTCGGTGAACGGGAAAAAGCTGGGCCTAAAGCGCAGCACCAGATCAGGGTTTTCAAAGAAGGTGCGGCAAAAATCGGTAAAGACGTACTTCAGGTCCTTGAAGCTGATGGCATCGCCCACCCACAGGCCTTCACACTGGTGGAACATGGGCGAATGGGTGGCATCGCTGTCGACCCGGTAGGTGCGCCCGGGCGCGATGACACGAATCTCGGGCATGTCGCCACTGTAGAGCGTGCCATCCACTGCGCTGCCATGGGCCAGGCGGTGCTTCTTGACGTGCTGCACCGCGTGCCGGATCTGCATCGGGCTGGTATGGGTGCGCAGTAAATTGGGTGCCGTCTCGCTGCCGCCTTCGACATAGAAGGTGTCGTGCATGGAGCGCGCAGGATGGTCTTCGGGGGTGTTGAGCGCGGTGAAGTTGAACCAGTCGGACTCAATCTCGGGGCCTTGCGCCACTTCAAAACCCATGGAGCCAAAAATGGCCTCGATGCGTTCCAGCGTGAGCGACACCGGGTGCAGGCCACCGGTGCCACGCTGGCGGCCGGGCAGGCTCACGTCGAGCGCTTCAGCCTGCAGTTGCGCCAGCAATTCGCGGTCGGCCAGCGCCTGACGACGTGCGTTGAGCGCGGCTTCGATGCCTTGTTTGGCCTGGTTGATGGCGGCGCCTTGCAATTTCTTTTCGTCGACCGGCAAGGCGGCCAGGCCCTTCATCAGCTCGGTAATGCGGCCAGCTTTGCCCAGGTACAGGGCCTTGCTATTTTCAAGTTCAGCGGGGGTATGGGCCAACTCAAAAGCGGCACGGGCTTGTTCAACAACAGCGGTCAAGTCGTTCATAAATACTCAGAAAAGCTCTGATCCAAGGAAAAAGGGCTAGCGCCTTTTCAAGCTCTAGCCCTCATCATATTATTGCAAGAAGCTATAAATTAAATAGCAACCAACGCAACTCAAGCAGCCAGTTTGGCCTTGACTTGTTCCACGATACCAGCAAAAGCGGCCATGTCATGGATCGCAATATCAGACAGAACCTTGCGGTCGATCTCGATACAAGCTTTCTTCAGACCGTTGGCAAATTGGCTGTAGGTCATGCCACACTGACGCGCAGCGGCATTGATACGGGCAATCCACAACTGACGGAAGACACGTTTTTTGGTACGACGGTCACGGTAGGCATATTGCCCAGCCTTCATGACCGCTTCTTTGGCGATACGGAAGACATTACCACGACGACCGCGGAAACCTTTTGCAAGGGCTAGAACTTTTTTGTGGCGGGCGCGAGCCGTTACACCACGTTTGACGCGAGGCATGTGAGTACTCCTTGTTCGTCGTTAATTAAATACCACGGCCTGGAAGCATCTGTGCCATGTGACCCATATTGGTCTCATGAACAGCAGTTGCACCACGCAGATGGCGTTTATTTTTAGTGGTCTTCTTGGTCAGAATGTGACGTTTGAAAGCTTGACCGCGTTTAACGGTGCCACCTGGACGGACGCGGAAGCGTTTCTTCGCCGCGCTCTTGGTCTTCATTTTGGGCATTTACTGCTCCTATTACATTGTGCTCGTGAGGCGTCTGCAATCAATTTGCAGCCTTGATGGCCCCGAGCCACTTTTAGTGGCGAGTTAAAAACCTTCCACTTTTAGTGGCGAGTTAAAAACCCACCACTTTTAGTGGTGAGAATAAACCCTCCACTTTTTGGCAGTGGGCATGAACCCACCACCTTTCGTGGCAAACACCTTGCGGGTGTTTGCCCCAATCTTTTACGCGCCGACAGCAACCTCAGTCACGACCGGCTTGGCCACAGCCACTTTCTTGCGGCCCGGTGCAATCATCATGATCATCTGGCGGCCTTCAAGCTTAGGAAACTGCTCGACCAAAATCAAATCGCCGAGCTCATCACGAATGCGGTTCAGCAAGGCCATGCCGAGTTCCTGGTGGGTGATCTCGCGACCGCGAAAACGCAAGGTAATCTTGCACTTGTCGCCTTCAGCAAGAAAACGCCGGATATTGCGCATCTTGATGTTGTAGTCGCCATCATCGGTACCGGGGCGGAACTTGATTTCCTTGATTTCGATCACGGTCTGCTTGGCTTTGGCTTCTGCAGCTTTCTTTTGTTCCTGGTACTTGAACTTGCCGTAATCCATCAAACGACACACCGGCGGATTGGCTGTTGCGGCAATCTCTACCAGGTCCACGTCCAACTCACCCGCCATACGCAGTGCGTCATTGATATTGACAACACCCAGGGGTTCGTTTTCTACACCAGAGAGGCGAACCTCTGGGGCCATGATTTCCCGATTCAATCGGTGTTTGCGTTCTTCGCGGTGACGGCGATCACGAAATTCGGTAGCGATGACTTAATCCTTCACAAAAACTGCCACATCCATCGTGGCTAAAACTGGGCAATACAAACCCATGAACAATTCAAAAATCAAAGCAATGATTTATGCGCGACGTCAGCCGAGATTCTTTCAACAAACTCGGCAACCGACATCACGCCAAGGTCTTGTCCACCTCGGGCTCGCACTGCAACAGCACCGGAAGCCATCTCTTTGTCGCCAATCACGATCAGATACGGCACCTTCTGCATTGAATGCTCCCGTATTTTATACGTGATTTTTTCATTGCGAAGATCTGCCTCGACCCTAAAGCCTTGATTCAGCAGCGTTTTGACGACATCCCGGGCATATTCGGCCTGTGCATCGGTGATGTTGAGCACCTTGACCTGCACCGGCGCGAGCCAGGTTGGCAAGGCACCGGCGGTTTCCTCGATCAAAATCCCGATAAAACGCTCCAGGCTGCCAACAATGGCCCGGTGCAGCATGACCGGGCGATGGCGGGCGCTGTCTTCGCCCACGTAATCAGCATCAAGCCGTTCGGGCATGGAAAAGTCAACCTGAATGGTGCCGCACTGCCAATGCCGACCAATGGCGTCTTTCAGGGTGTACTCGACCTTGGGTCCGTAAAAAGCACCCTCGCCCGGCGACAATTCAAACTCGCACCCCGAGGCGCGCAGGCTCTCGATGAGCGCGTGCTCAGCTTTGTCCCAGATCTCGTCGGAACCAATGCGCTGATCGGGCCGAGTGGCAATTTTGTAGATGATGTTCTTGAAACCAAAGTCGGCATAGACCTTTTGCAGCAGCGTGGTGTAGGCCACACATTCGGTCAGGATCTGATCTTCGGTGCAGAAAATGTGACCGTCGTCCTGGGTAAAGCCGCGCACCCGCATGATGCCGTGTAAACCGCCAGTGGCTTCGTTGCGGTGGCATTGGCCGAACTCGCCGTAGCGCAGCGGCAGGTCACGGTAGCTTTTCAGGCCCTGCTTGAAGATCAGGATGTGACCCGGGCAGTTCATGGGTTTCAAGGCGTAGTCGCGCTTTTCGGACTCGGTGATGAACATGTTGTCACGGTACTTGTCCCAGTGACCGGTTTTTTCCCACAGACCCTTGTCCAGCAGCTGTGGCCCTTTGACCTCCTGGTAGCCATTGTCACGGTAGACCTGGCGCATGTACTGCTCGACTGCCTGCCAAATGGCCCAGCCCTTGGGGTGCCAGAACACCATACCCGGGGCGTGGTCGTCAACATGGAACAGGTCGAGCTCCCGACCGAGCTTGCGGTGGTCGCGCTTTTCTGCTTCTTCGAGCATCGTCAGATGCTGCTGCAAATCTTCTTTGGTGGCCCAGGCCGTGCCATAGATACGCTGCAGCATTTCATTACGATGGTCGCCGCGCCAGTAGGCACCCGCGACCTTCATGAGCTTGAAATGCTTGAGTTTGCCGGTGCTGGGCACGTGCGGGCCGCGGCACAGGTCTTCAAAAGCGCCTTCACGGTACAGGCTGACGTCTTCACCGGCAGGGATGCTGGCAATGATTTCTGCCTTGTAATGCTCGCCCAGGCCCTTGAAATAAGCCACTGCCTCGTCACGCGGCAGAACCCGGCGCAACACCGGTTCATCTTTGGCTGCCAGCGCGGCCATGCGCTTTTCAATGACGGCGAGGTCTTCAAGCGTGAACGGGCGCTCGAACGAGAAGTCGTAGAAAAAGCCGTTTTCAATCACCGGGCCGATGGTGACCTGCGCGCTGGGGAAAATTTCCTTGACCGCATAGGCCAACAGGTGGGCCGTAGAATGCCGAATAACTTCCAGACCGTCTGCATCCTTGGCGGTGATGATGGCCAGGCTGCTGTCCTTGTCGATCACAAAGCTGGTGTCAACCACCTGCCCATTCACCTTGCCGGCCAGCGCTGCCTTGGCCAGACCGGTACCGATGGACGCGGCCACCTCAGCCACTGTGACTGCGGCATCGTAGTTGCGTTGAGAACCATCGGGAAGCGTGACTTGAACCATGTTGAATCCTGAAAAATCGGCGGAGAAAACGAAAAAGCGCGGGTTATTGCCGCGCATTTGCTGTATTTTTTTAGCTGCTGACACAAACAGCTTGCGGACTGGTTAAGGTCTTATTCGTTGCTGAATATTAGCCATATTGCGCACCGAGTTTAACTTACCCGAACTTCGACAGATTTCATGGGATGCTTCAATTGGGTGACGGGGTGAAATGCAGGAGGCATCGACGTACGGCAAGGCGACTGGGTCATGCGCGTGCGGTTTTGGGTCGAAATCACGCGCGGGGATACGGTGCCGTATGCCAATGCTGTCTGCGCGCGCCTTTCGACCCAAAGCCCGGTCACATGCCCCAATCACCCTGCCTCACCGTGGTCTTGCTTTTGTTATTTTCTTCACTTTGCAAGTTTCAGAGATGGCCGCAAAACGGCTTTGCGGCATCGGGGATGGCTCATGGCAGGTCTGTTGCTTTCGGGCGAGAAGCCGCGTCATTGCTTTTTTTGCATGCATTTCCAACCAGCCTTGAGGCGTGGTGATTGGGTCATGTGACCGGGCTTTGGAGTGAAAGGCGCGCGCAGAAGGCGTTCTGATAACAATGAGGCAACTTCGCGCGTGATTTCGCTCCAAAACCGCATGCGCATGACCCAGTCGCCGCGCCGTGCGTGTAAGCCGCCTGTTAACGCCAGGAATTCAACCCATTTCAGCGCACCACTGTGAACAACAACCCGGCCCCATAAGTCAAGTCCATAACAAAAGGCTGGTCGCCCCCTTTGCAGGGAACGCCAGCCTTAGACCTCCTCAGGCCCGGTATATTAATGGAACTGTTCTTCTTCGGTGGAGCCGGTCAGCGCCGTCACATTGGACTTGCCGCCCTGGATCACGGTGGTCACTTCGTCAAAGTAACCGGTGCCGACCTCCTGTTGGTGCGAGACAAAAGTGTAGCCGCGGTCTCGCGCTGCAAATTCTGGCTCTTGCACTTTTTCCACATAGGCGGTCATGCCGCGTGCCACGTAGTCTTGCGCCAAGTCGAACATGTTGTACCACATGGAGTGGATGCCGGCCAAGGTGATGAACTGGTACTTGTAACCCATGGCACCGAGTTCTTTCTGGAACTTGGCAATGGTGGCATCGTCCAGGTTTTTCTTCCAGTTGAACGAAGGTGAGCAGTTGTAGGCCAGCAGCTTGCCCGGGTGCTTGGCACGCACAGCCTCGGCAAATTTGCGAGCGAACTCGAGGTCGGGGGTGCCGGTTTCGCACCACACCAGGTCGGCGTAGTCGGCATAGGCCACAGCGCGGCTGATAGCCTGGTCCAGACCCTTGGTGGTCTTGTAAAAGCCTTCGGCGGTGCGCTCACCGGTCAGGAAAGGTTTGTCGTTGGCATCGTAGTCGCTGGTCAGCAGGTCGGCTGCTTCGGCGTCGGTACGGGCAATCACCAGGGTCGGCACACCACAAACGTCAGCGGCCATGCGTGCAGCAATCAGCTTCTGGCAGGCTTCGGTGGTTGGCACCAGCACCTTGCCACCCATGTGGCCGCATTTCTTGACCGAAGCCAGCTGGTCTTCCCAGTGCACGCCAGCGGCACCAGAACGGATCATGTTTTTCATCAACTCGAACGCATTGAGCACACCACCGAAACCGGCTTCCGCGTCGGCCACGATCGGGGCAAACATGTCGGTGTAGCCCTTGTCTCCTGCGTCAATGCCTTTGGAGTGCTGAATTTCGTCAGCACGGCGAAACGAATTGTTGATACGCTCGACCATCGTCGGCACCGAATCGACCGCGTACAGCGACTGATCAGGGTACATCGACATTGATGTATTGCCATCGGCAGCCACTTGCCAGCCCGACAGGTAGATGGCCTTGACGCCAGCCTTGACCTGTTGCATGGCTTGACCACCGGTGAGTGCACCCAGGCAGTTGACGTAATCTTCGCTGTGCAGCATATCCCACAGCTTTTCAGCGCCGCGACGCGCCAAGGTGTGCTCAATCGGGAAAGAGCCACGCAAACGCACCACCTCGGCTGCGCTGTAGCCGCGCTTGATGCCTTTCCAGCGCGGGTTGGTCGCCCAGTCTTTTTCAAGGGCGGCAATTTGTTGTTCGCGGCTCAATTGTTCAGTGAGGGTTTGTGGCATGGTGTCACTCCTAAGTTGATGAAAATGAAGGGCATCTGCTGCGTTACGCTGTTGATGCCATGGTGTTTATTCTATGTCTTATAGAAGACACCAAGAATATCTTATGTCTTATAGAAGACTTTTATTTAATCAAACAAAATCAATAACTTAGGTTTTATATTTCTCAATACGAAACGTTACTCTCTGAATTTTCTGTTTTTTTAGACAATTATTATCATCTTCATTGCACATTACGAAATCAAAATTTCGCAATGCAAAATCAATAGAGATCAGCGTAGCGTTTGAGTTCCCAGTCGCTCACCGATTGGCTGAAGCTGCTCCACTCCTGTCGCTTGATGACCAGGAATTGCTGGCAGAAGTCCGGCCCGACAGCCTCCATCAGCACCGAATCTGCCGCCAGCGCATCAAGCGCTGCGCCAAGGTCGCGCGGCAGGCGCGCGGGCATGGTCTGGCCACTGGCAAAGCGTTCGTACAGGTCTTCGGCACAGGGCTCGGGTGCCGTCATGCCGCTATCAATACCGTCGAGCCCGGCGGCCAGGGTGGCGGCGATGGCGGCGTAGACGTTGCACGACGGGTCGGGCAGGCGCCATTCGATACGCCCGGCGACGCTGCGCACCAGGCAGGTGCGGTTGTTGTCGCCATAGGCTTTCCACACAGGCGACCAGGTGGTACCCGAAGCACTGTCGCTGCAAGCCAGCCGCTTATAGCTGTTAACGGTGGGGGCGCACAGCGCGCTCAGGGCGTCGGCGTGCTGCAGCAAGCCGGCCACAAAACTGTAGGCCGTGGGGCTGAGTTGCAGGGCGTCGCAGTTGTCCTGGAACACGGCCCGGCCCTGCGCATCAGTGATGCTCATGTGGAAGTGCAGCCCGCTGCCCGGCATGGCGGCAAAAGGTTTGGGCATACAACTGAAAACACAGCCATGCTTTTGCGCCACCACGTGTGCCGCCATCTTGAACAGCATGAAGTGGTCTGCGGCGTCCAGCGCCGAATGAAAGCGGTAATTGATTTCGTACTGACCCCGGGCATCCTCGTGGTCCATCTGTTGCAGCCGGAAGCCCAATTGGGTGAGGGTCTGGCGCATGTCGTCAAGAAACGCGTGGTTGCGGTGGATGGCTTTCAGATCGTAAGAGGGTTTGTCCAGGCCATCCTGCGCGTCGGCGCCCTGCCAGTGCCCATTTTGGTCCTGGCGCAAAAGGAAAAACTCGGGCTCGATACCCACCCACAGGGTCCAGCCGCGCGCTTTCAGGCGACCGAGCTGGTGCTGCAGCAGCTGGCGCGAGCAAGTAGCCAGGGGCTCGCCGCCAGCATAACCGTCGCACACGGCATGGGCCACGCCTGGCAACCACGGCAAAGCCCGCAGGGTCTCCAGTTGTACGCGGCCGTAATACTCACTGCGCGCGCCAAAGCGCCCCAGGCCCGTGCCCCAGATGCTGGGTCCGGCAAAACCGGCGCCGTTTTCTACCCATTCCTTCAGGTCGTCAAGCGGCACCAGCTTGCCTTTGGCAACACCATGCAGGTCGCAAAACTGGGTCAGGATACTGTGAATGCCTTGCGAGGACAGGTCGTTGATGGTGGCTTGAATGGTGTCGGTTAGGGGCATGGTGGGGTGGCTCAGGGTTGCAGGGGTTCAGACCGGACTGTCGATGCGGATCCAGGTGGTCTTGGTCTCGGTGTACTTGTCAAACGCGTGCAGCGACTTGTCGCGCCCTACCCCACTTTGTTTGTAGCCGCCAAACGGCACGGTGATGTCGTCTTCGTCATACTGGTTCACATGGACCGTGCCGGCACGCAGCGCGCGCGCCACGCCGTGGGCCTTGTTGATGTCACGCGTCCAGACTGCCGCCTGCAGACCGTAAATACTCTGGTTGGCCTGGCGCACCACTTCAGCCGTATCGGTGAAGGACAGCACCGAGAGCACCGGCCCAAAAATCTCCTCGCGGGCAATGGTCATGTCACTGGTCACACCGGCAAAAATAGTGGGCTGAACGTAGCAACCACCGGTGTCAACCAGCGCCTGCTCACCGCCTGCCAGCAGGGCCGCACCCTCTTGTTTACCCAGTTCGATGTAGCGCAGCACCGAGTTCATTTGGGTCTGGTCGACGATGGCGCCCATCACGGTGTCAGGCGCCAACGGATTGGCGGGCATGTAGCCGGGCACGAGCGCCAGCGCTTTTTCCAGAAATTGGTCGCGAATGCCGGCCTCGACAAAAAGCCTGGACGGCGCGTTGCAGCTTTCGCCCTGGTTGAAAAAGATGCTGCCCACGGCGGCTTCCACTGCCTTATCCAGGTCCGGGCAATCAGCAAAGACGATATTGGGCGACTTGCCGCCAAGCTCGGTCCAGGCGCGTTTGAGGTTGCTTTGCCCGGCCATCACATGAATCTGCTTGCCCACGCGGGTGGAACCGGTAAAGGCAATACAGTCGACGTCCATGTGTAATGCCAGCGGCGAGCCGGCCTCAGTGCCATAGCCCGGCACCACGTTGAACACCCCGGGTGGAATACCCGCTTCAAGCGCCAGTTCGGCCAAACGAAGCGCCGTCAGGGGGGACTTTTCGCTGGGCTTGAGCACCACGGAATTACCGGCGGCCAGCGCCGGGGCGATCTTCCAGGCGGCCATGATCATGGGGTAGTTCCAGGGCACGATGACACCCACCACGCCCATGGGCTCGCGTTGGATCAGCGCCAGTGCGGTGCTGGCGGTGGGCGCAATTTCATCGTAAATTTTGTCGACCGCCTCGCCGTACCAGCGGATGCAATTGGCCGCACTGTTGACATCAACGCCACGGGCGTATTTGATGGGTTTGCCCATGTCGAGCGTTTCCATCAGGGCGAGTTCGTCGGCGTGGGCCAGCAACTGGTCGGCAAATTTGATCATGATGCGCTTGCGCGCCGCCGGGGCCATGCCGCACCAGCGCTTGTCGTCAAAAGCGGCCCGTCCCGCTGCCACTGCAGCATCCACATCGGCCAGTCCGCAGCGCGCCACGGTGGTGAGCAGGCGACCGTCAACAGGCGAAATGCAGTCAAAGGTCTGGCCGTCGTGCGCGTGCACGCGCGACCCGTTGATCAGGGCCCGGCCGTCATAAATGTACGTTGTCATGTCAATCACCTCGAAAGTAAAGACGCTTGCCCGCCGCAGGCAAGGCAGCAAAAAGTGTTACCGGGCCTGCAGTGCAGCCAGTTCGGCCCGTGTGGCCGCCGCAATTTCGCGCTCACGGCGGCGCGTCTGGCGCGCCACCCAAACGCTGTAACCCACCACCACCAGGGTAACCGACACGATCAGCAGCGTGGCCGCCGCATAAATGGTCGGGTTGATGCCGCGCCGGGCATAACCGAAGATGACCTGCGGCAGCGTGTTGACACCGGGGCCTGACAAAAATTCGGCAATCACCACATCGTCGAACGAGAGTGTGAAGGCCAGCAAATAAGCGGCAAAAATGGCCTGCAGAATATTGGGCATGGTGATCAAAAAGAACACCTGAAAGGGCTTGGCACCAAGGTCCATGGCGGCTTCTTCGATGGCGCGGTCCATCTCCAGCAAACGCGACTGGATCACCACCATGCCGTAGGCCATGCCCAGCAGGGTATGCCCCAGCACAATCGTCAGCATGCCGCGTTGCGGCCAGCCAAAGGCGTTTTGCACGCCGACCATGAGCAGCAGCAGGGACAGGCCGATCACCACCTCGGGCATCACCAGCGGGGCGTTGACCATGCCCGAAAACAGCGTACGCCCGGAAAAACGGCGGTAGCGCACCAGCACAAAGGCGGCAAAAGTGGCCAGTACGGCCGATGCCACACCCGCGAAGGTGGCCACCTGGATGGAGAGCCAGAAACCGTCGACGATCTTGGTGTCACGCGTGAGCGCCTCGTACCAGCGCAGCGAAAAGCCGGTGAACACCGCGTCCTGGCGCGTGCTGTTAAAGGAAAACACGACCATGAAAAACAGCGGCAGGTACAAAAACAGGTAGGTCAAACCTATCCACAGCTTGCCGAAATGACGACTCAGAAAATATTTCATGGGCTGGCCTCAGGCTTTGGCATCGGGTGCATCACCCGTGTAGTGGTAATAAATCGCCAGCGGTACCACGATCAGACCAATCATCACCACCGCCAGCGCCGTGGCGCGTGGCCAGTTGTTGCTGCTGAACATTTCGTCCCAGACCACACGGCCGATCATGATGTTCTCGGGGCCACCGAGCAGTGACGGGATCACGAACTCGCCCACCGACGGAATGAACACCAGCATGAAGCCGGCGATGATGCCCACTTTGGACAGCGGCACGGTAACCAGCCAGAACGCCTTGAACGGTGAGGCGCCCAGATCGTGGGCAGCCTCTAGCAGGCGAAAGTCCATCTTGACCAAATTGGCATAGAGCGGCAGCACCATGAAAGGCAAGTACACATAGGTCATGCCCACCAGCATCGAAACGTCGGTGTAAAGCATCTGCAAGGGTTCCTGAATCAAACCCAAAGCCATCAGTACCTGATTGATCACCCCCTGATCAGCCAGAATACCTTTCCAGGCATAAACCCGCAACAAAAAGGAAGTCCAGAACGGCAGCATCACCATCATCAGCAAGGCCGGGCGCACACTGGGTTTGGCGCGGGCAATGAAATACGAAAACGGGTAACCAATGACCAGGCACAACAACGCCGTACACAAGGCGTACCAGAGTGAGCGCACATAGGCTTCGATGTAGATGGTCTGAAACAGGGCGCCACCCTCACCGCTGCGAAAGATGGACCAGTAGTTTTCGTATTTGAGCTTGAGCAAGCCGGTGCTGGAGTCCCAGATCGGCTTGAACGGTGAAATGTCGTTGCCCATGTCGACAAAGCTGATGTACAGCAGAATCAAAAACGGGAACAGAAAAAACAGGATCAGCCAGACAAAAGGCACGCTGATGACAAAGCGTTTGCCGGGCATCGTCAACCTTGTGATGGCCATGGCGGCTCCTTAGTCGCGCAGCACAATGCCGGCACCATCGCTCCACCAGAAAAACACGTCGTCTTCCCAGGTGATGTTGCTGAGGTCGTGGCGCGATGTGTTGGCTTCGGTGATCTTGACCCGGGTACCGTCCGAGGCCTGAACGATAAACGAGTTGTAGGAACCAAAGTAGGCGATCTCCTTGACTTTGCCAGAGAACAGGTTGTGCGCAAAATCGGGTCGCTCTTTGCTGATTTCAATTTTCTCAGGACGCACCGCGATCGACACCGGCATGTGTAATGCGCCGCTGACGCCATGACCCACAAAAATCTCGCCAATGGCCGTCTGTACAGCGCAACGGTCAGGCTGGTCAACGCTGAGCTTGCCGTCGAACAGGTTCACGTTGCCGATGAAGTCGGCCACAAAACGGTTGGCCGGGTGCTCATAGACCTCTTCGGGCGAGCCCACCTGCAGCACCCTGCCCTTGCTCATGACCGCAATACGGCCCGCCATGGTCATGGCTTCTTCCTGGTCATGGGTCACCATGACACAGGTCACGCCCACTTTTTCGATGATGTTGACGAGTTCAAACTGAGTTTGCTCACGCAATTTTTTGTCGAGTGCGCCAAGCGGCTCGTCGAGCAGCAGCACCTTGGGCTTCTTGGCCAGGCTGCGCGCCAACGCCACCCGCTGCTGCTGGCCACCCGACAATTGGTGTGGCTTGCGCTTGGCGTAAGGCGTCAGTTGCACCAGGTCGAGCATCTCGCCAACACGTTGCTTGATGTCGCTCTTGGGCAAGCCCTCGCGCTTGAGGCCAAAGGCAATGTTCTCCCAGATGTCCAGATGCGGAAACAAGGCATAGGACTGGAACATCATGTTGAACGGGCGCTCGTACGGCGCCAGCTTGGCCACATCCTGGCCGCCAAGCAGGATACGCCCGGAAGTCGGCGTCTCGAAACCTGCCAGCATGCGCAGCAAGGTGGATTTGCCGCAACCCGAGCTGCCCAGCAAGGCAAAGATTTCGCCCTTGCTGATCGACAGATTGACCTCATCGACTGCCAGCGATTCGTCGAAACGCTTGACCAACTTTTCGGTCACAAGATAGTCATTTTTGGTACCTGCATCAGCCATGGTCAACCCTTTGGTTCAGCACATCACACCCCTCACAAAAAAGGGCTGTTCATACCCAACGTACAAACAGCCCTTTGGCTTCATCACGACAAGGCTTTACTTGCCTTTTTTGAAGCTGTTGTAGGCATTGGCCATGGCTTCACGCGCTTCGTTGGTAAAGCTGCTGGGCGGAATCATCTTGGCAAAATAATCGGCCTCGACAAAGATCGTCTTGTTGCTGGCAATTTCCGGCTTGATGAGTGGTATGCCAGCCTTGTTGGCCGTGGGGTAGTTCATTTCATTGCTCATGAGCGCGGCGTTCTCGGCACGCAGATAGAAGTCAATGAAGGCATGCGCATTGTTGGGGTGCTTGGCATCCTTGGTGATGGCAATGGTGTCAAAAAAGATCAGCGCGCCGGTGCTGGGCAGCATGGACTCGATCTCGTCCTTGGACTTGTTCTCTTTGGCACGCGCCGCGGCAATGTTCATGTCACCCGACCAGCCAATGGCCACACAGGCTTTGCCGCCGGCAACGTCGTCGATCATGGTCGAGCTGAAAATACGAACGTCCTTGCGCACCTTGGCCAGCATGTCGGTGGCCAGCTTGTAGTCGGCCGGATCGTTGGAGTAGGCGTCCTTGCCAATGTAGTGCAGGGCCACGGGAATGATCTCGGTGGGTGAATCCAGGTAGGCAATACCGCAGGATTTAAGCTTGGACGTGTATTCGGGTTTGAACACCAGGTCCCAGGCGTTTTCCGGCATCGGCATTTTGCCAAGGGCCTTGGCCACTTTGGTCTTGTTGATGCCGACCGTGGTAAAGCCCCAGGCCCAGGGCACCAGGTGTTTGTTGTCAGGGTCGGTCTTGGCTGCCAACGTGGCCATGATGGGGGCGTCAAGGTTGCTCAGATTAGGAATCTTGGACTTATCCAGGGGCTGCAGCAGGCCGCCTTCAATTTGCGGCTTGGCAAACACCGAGCCCGGCACCACGATGTCATAACCCGAATTACCTGCCACCAGCTTGGCGTGCAGGGCCTCGTTGGTCTCGAAGGTGTCGTAGTTCACCTTGATCCCTGTTTCTTTCTCGAACGTGGCGATCATGCCCTCTGGCACGTAGTCGGCCCAGTTGTAGATGTTGAGCACTTTTTCTTCGGTGTTGACAGGCGCGGGAGCGGGAGCGGGCGCACTCACCACCGGGGCGGGCGCTGCCACGGGTGCCGGTGGCTCCTCTTTTTTACCACAGCCCGCCAGCACAATGGCAGAGAGCGCAAACGACCAAAGGTATTTTTTCATCATGGAAACACTCCGGGTAAAAGAAAATGGTAGAAAGGGACGCGAGTTTAAGTCTAGCAAAAACCAGACCAGACAATTAGGACATCGGACACTTAAATCAACCCTTTTTGGGTCAATTCCTGGTGCGTCAGGTCCAGGGCCTGTCGAATCAGACGCATCATCTCATCAATGTCGGCATGGGTCATGGTCAGCGGTGGTGCAATGATCATGCGGTCACCCACCGCGCGCATGACCAGGCCATTTTGGAAACAATGGCGCCGGCATATCATGCCGACCGATAACTCTTCGGCAAAATGCTCCCGGCTTGCCTTGTTTTTGACCAGCACCAGGCCCGCGGTCAAACCGCAGGTTTCGGCCACTCCCACCAGCGGGTGGGTCGCAATGACCTCGAAACACTTGGCCAGGTAGGGGCCAGTGTCGTCCCTGACACGTTGCGGCAGTTGTTCGCTTTCCATGATGTCGAGGTTGGCCAGCGCCACGGCACAGGCGACCGGGTGACCGCTGTAGGTGTAGCCATGGTTGAATTCACCGCCTTTTTCAATCAGCACCTGGGCCACGCGGTTGCCCACCATGACGCCGCCCAGCGGAATGTAGCCGCTGGTGACGGCCTTGGCAAAGGTCACCAGGTCGGGCTTGTAGCCAAATTTTTCATAGGCAAACCAGTGCCCAAGGCGGCCAAAGGCACAAATCACCTCGTCGCTGATCAACAAAATGTCGTATTTGTCAACGATGCGCTGAATCTCGGGCCAGTATGTGGCGGGCGGGATGATGACACCGCCGGCGCCCTGGACGGGTTCGGCAATGAAGGCGGCCACCTTGTCGGCACCCAGCGCCAGAATTTCTTCTTCCAGCCAGCCCGCGGCGCGCAAGCCAAACGCATCGGCACTTTCGCCCGGCAAACCGTTTTCGAAAAAATACGGCTGCTCAATGTGCGTGATATTGGGAATGGGCAGATCGCCCTGCGCGTGCATGCCACTCATGCCGCCCAGCGAGGCCCCGGCCATGGTGCTGCCGTGGTAGGCATTCACCCGGCTGATGATGACCTTGCGCTGCGGTTGCCCCAGCAGGTCCCAATAACGGCGCACCATACGCACGTTGGAGTCGTTGCTTTCGGAACCGCTGCTCGAATAAAACACATGCTCAAAAGTGCGATCGCCGACCTTGGGCGCCAGCGCCGCCAGGCGGGCTGCCAGCTTGACGGCGGGCACGTTGGTGGTCTGGAAAAAGCTGTTGTAGAACGGCAGCGTCATCATCTGGTCATAAGCGGCTTGCGCCAACGCCTGGCGGCCATAACCGACATTGACACACCACAGGCCGCTCATGGCATCAAGCAGTTTTTTGCCTTCGGAATCCCAGACGTAAATGCCTTCGGATTTGACAATCACGCGCGCGCCACGGGTAGCCAGGTCGCCATGGTCAGTGAACGGGTGAATGAAATGCGCGCTGTCCAGGGCCTGCAAGGCCTGGGTGTCATATCGCTCAGCACGACGCACCAACGCGGGTGGGGCAATCAGAGTCGAAGGGTTCATGTTGGGCTCCTCAAAAAAATCAAACGTGACAACGTCGGTAACCAAATCAAACACAGCGGGTCAAACATGCAGCAGCAAATGCTCGCGTTCCCAGGGCGAAATCACTTTCATGAACTCGTCGAATTCAAGTTCCTTGATTTCCGAGTACACGGTGATGAATTCCTTGCCCAGCACCTCGTGCAGATCAGACTCGCGGCGCAACCAATCCAGCGCCTCGCCCAGGCTGCGCGGCAGCGCGTAAGGTGACAGGTAGGCGTCGCCCTTCATTTCGGCCTTGGGCTTGATCTTGTTCTTGAGCCCCAGGTAACCACAGGCCATGGTCATGGCCAGCGCGACGTAAGGATTGGCGTCGGCGCCAATCACGCGGTTTTCAACCCGGCGCGCCTCGGGCGATGAAATGGGCGAACGAATACCGACGGTGCGGTTGTCGTAGCCCCATTCGATGTTGATGGGTGCGGCGGTGTTGCGCGACAGGCGCCGGTAGCTGTTGACATAGGGTGCCACCAGCACCATGGCCGCCGGAATATAGCGTTGCAGGCCGCCGATGTAATACATGAAGGCATCGGACGGCGTGCCGTCAGGGTTGCTGAAGATGTTTTTGCCAGTGGTCACATCCAGAATACTCTGGTGCACATGCATGGCGCTGCCCGGCTCGCCGGCAATGGGCTTGGCCATGAAGGTGGCGTACATATCATGGCGCAGCGCCGATTCACGCACGGTGCGCTTGAAAAGAAACACCTCGTCGGCCAGGCCCATCGGCTCGGCATGAAAAAAGTTGATTTCCATCTGGCCCGCGCCGATTTCATGAATCAGGGTGTCGACGTTGAGCTCCATCTTGTCGCTGAAGTCGTAGATCTCTTCGAACAGCGGGTCAAACTCGTTGACCGCGTCGATGCTGTAGGCCTGGCGCGAGGTCTCGCAACGGCCACTGCGGCCAATCGGCGGACGCAGCAGCGTGTTGGGGTCGGTGTTGCGGGCGGTCAGGTAAAACTCCAGCTCGGGGGCCACGATGGGTTTGAGGCCCTCGGCGGCAAACAGGTCACACACCCGGCGCAACACGCTACGCGGTGCAAAGGGCACCAGGTTGCCCTTGTGGTCAAAACAGTCGTGGATGACCTGGGCGGTGGGGTCGGTGGCCCACGGCACGATGCGCACAGTGCTGGGGTCCGGGCGCAGCTGCATGTCCTTGTCGGTGGGGTCGATGACGTCGTAATAGGGGCCGCTCTCGGGGAACTCACCCGTCACCCCCATGGCCACGACCGACTGCGGTAGGCGCATGCCGCGGTCTTCGGTGAACTTGACGCGCGGCAAAATCTTGCCACGGGCGACACCGGTCAGGTCGGGCACCAGGCACTCCACCTCGGTCACGCGGCGCTCGTTGAGCCATTGCTCCAGATCGTTGAAATTCATTGACTTCTTGGCATTCATGGTTTGCTCCAGGGTGTAACGTGTCAGCTATTTTGCACGTTGCATCAAAAACAATTGTGTGCGCGAAATTGGTTCACAATCAGAGCCATTTAAACCTTCCACATGGTGCCACTTTTGCTCCCTTATGCTTTCGGAACTGTTGCTGACTGAGATTACCCGCCTGAACCAGCCCTCCAGGTTGCCGCTGCACCGCCAACTGTACGAGGCGCTGCGGCGTGCCATTCTGGACGGCAAGGTGTCCGCCGGCGAACGCCTGCCCTCCAGCCGCGACCTGACGCAAGACCTGCAGCTGTCACGCAATACCGTGGTCGCCGCCATCAACCAGTTGACGGTAGAGGGCTACCTGGTCAGCCACATTGGCAGCGGCACCTTTGTCAGCGACAACGTGCCCCGGCTGCCCGCGCACCCGCACCGGGGTGCGCCCAGCGGACAAGCCACCTTGTCGGCGCGCGGCCTGTCCTTGAGCGGCAACTTTTGCGCCACCGACCTCGAGATCCAGCCGTTCACGCCGGGCATTGCCGACTTCAGCGCTTTCCCGGTGGGCTTATGGCAACGCCTGCAAAACAAGCACTGGCGCATGACCTACCCCGACATGCTTGACTACAGCAGTTCGGGCGGTTATGCCCCCCTGCGCCGTGCCGTGGCCGACTACCTGCGGGTGTTTCGAAGCGTACCGCTGGAACTGGAGCAGGTCATCATCACCAGCGGCACCCAGGAGTCACTGGTGCTGTGTGCCCAATTGCTGGCCAATCAGGGCGACCCGGTCTGGCTCGAAGACCCTGCCTACTGGGGTGCCGTCAAGGCCTTCATGGCCACCGGATTGGCGCTGCATGCGGTACCGGTGGACGACCAGGGCATAGCGCCCCAGGCGGTTGATAACGCTGTGCCACCGCGCCTGATCTACGTGACACCTTCGCACCAATACCCCACCGGTGCGGTCATGTCATTGCCGCGGCGCCACCAGATTTTGTCGCTGGCGCGCCAGCACCAGGCCTGGGTCCTGGAGGACGATTACGACAGCGAATTCCGCTTCAGCGGCCCGCCGATTTCATCTCTGGCCGGCCTCGACACCGACCAGCGCGTGATCTACCTGGGCTCGTTTTCCAAGGTGCTCTACCCGGGGCTCAAGCTGGGCTACATGGTGGTTCCCAAAGGACTGGCCGCCGCCTTCAAGCGCGCCCACTACGACCTGAATCGCCCCGGCCAGATGCCGGTGCAGGCCGCCCTGGCCGAGTTCATCGACATGGGGCATTTCGCCAGCGCGCTGCGCCGTGCACGCCAAAGTTACGCCCAGCGGCGCGCCAGCCTGCTGGCCGCGCTGCAGCCCTGCCTGGGACCACGTGCCCAGATCACCGGCGCCGAGCAGGGCCTGCACCTGTGCCTGCGCCTGCCCGACACGCTTGATGACACGGCGCTGGCGCAGCAGCTTGGCAAACTCGGGCTGACGGTGCGCCCCCTGTCAGGCTATTGCCTCAAGCAGACCCGTCTGCGCGGCCTGATCATTGGCTACGGCTACGCGCCGCTGACTGAGATCGAGCACTTTGGGCCGGTGCTGGCCCGCACCATCACAAACGCCCTGTCACGCAGCGGCGCTTCGGCATGAACACAAACATGACCGCGGTGAGCGCCCCCGTCTTCAAACCCGGCTTCATGGTCTTGCACGGCAACCGCCTGGAAGACCTGCGCGACCTGCTCAGTGAATTCCTGCGCGCCCAACCCTTGCCGCCACTGACGCCCGAGGTCATTTTGGTGCAAAGCAACGGCATGAAGCACTGGCTGGAGATGGCGCTGGCCGACGACAGCGCCCTGGGCATTTGCGCCGCGACCCGGCTGGAATTACCCAGCGGCTACCTGTGGCAGGTCTATCGCAGCGTGCTGGGCGCGGATGCTGTGCCACCGCACATGCCCTTTGACAAGAGCCATCTGGTCTGGCGCCTGGTGCGCCTGTTGCCCGTGCTGGCTGGTGGCAATCCTGTTTACGCGCCACTGCAGCGCTACCTGGCATTGGATGCCGACGGCCGCAAGCTGTACCAATTGGCGCTGCAGGTGGCCGATGTTTTTGATGCCTACCAAAGCTACCGCGCCGACTGGCTGGCGGATTGGGCGGCTGGACGCGACGTGCTGCGCGGCCACGATGGCCAACCCGGCGTGTTGGCAGACGCCCACGCCTGGCAAGCCCAGTTATGGCGCGACATTCGGGCCGATGTCGGGCCCGCGCTGGCCGATGCCTCGCGCGCCAGCGTGCATGCCCGCTTCATGGCCGCCCTCCAGGCGCAGCTGGCGCAAAGCCAGACCACAGGCCAGCGCCCGGCGGGCTTGCCGCCGCGCCTGGTGGTGTTTGGCATCTCATCCCTGCCGATGCAAACCGTCGAGGCACTGGCGCAGTTGGGCCAATTTTGCCAGGTGCTGATGCTGGTGCAAAACCCATGTCAGTATTACTGGGGTGACCTTGTTGCCGGCCATGACCCCTTACGCGCCCAGCTGCGCCACCGCCAGGCCGCCCGGCCAATGGCCAGCGACAGCCATCCGCTGCTGGCTTCGTGGGGCAAACAGGGGCGCGACTACCTGCATTTGCTGGATGACTTTGACAACGTGACGCAGTACCGCCAGCGCATGCACCGGGTCGATGTGTTTGTGGACCCCGCCGCCGGGTTGGACACACCGACGCTGTTGAACCAGTTGCAGTCGGGCATCCTGAACCTTGAGCCAGCCCACAACGCGCTTGACGCCAAACGCGAGGTGCCGCCGGACGACAACAGCATCAGCTTCGTCACCTGCCATGGCGCGCAGCGCGAAGTCGAGGTGTTACATGACCGGCTGCTGGCCTGGTTCGACGCCGACCCGGCTTTGATGCCGCGTGATGTGATGGTGATGGTGCCTGACATGGCAGCCTTTGCACCCCACATTCAGGCGGTCTTTGGCCGCTTTGCAGCAGGACAAGTACGGCATATTCCGTATTCGGTGGCGGACACCACACCGCGCCAGTCGCCGCTGGTGCAGGCGCTGGAGCAACTGCTGTCACTCCCCAACGCCAGGGTGTCGCTGGCCGACTGGCTGGGTCTGTTTGAAGTGGCTGCGGTGCGCCAACGTTTTGGTCTGGATGAGGCCGACGTGGCGCAACTACACGACTGGTTGGCCATGGCCGGGGTGCGCTGGGGTCTGGACGCCCACCACCGCATGGCCTGGGGTGTGCCGGCGGGGGTGCCTGGCCTGGACCAGAACAGCTGGGCTTTTGGCCTGCGGCGCCTGCTGCTGGGTTACGCCGTGGGTGCCGGTGCACCCTGGGGTAACACCTTGCCGCAGGCGGCCCTGAACGGGCTCGATGCCAGCGTGATCAGCGCCCTGCTCGACTGGGTGGAGGCCGTCAACCAGACCCTGCAGGAACTGTCTGGCAGCCAAACGCCCGCCCAATGGGGCTTGACTCTGGCCGGCGTCGTCGCGCGCTTTTTTGCTGCCGCTGATGACCTTGATGAGCGGCTCATCCAGCGTTGCCTGGCGCCACTGGAGGTGTGGCTGCAAGCTTGCGAGGCGGCGCAGTTGGAGACCCCACTACCGCTGGACGTGGTGCGCGAGCATTGGCTGTCGCAGATTGAAGAAAGCAGTTTGCAGCAGCGCTTTTTTGGCGGCGGTGTGCAGTTTGGCACCCTGATGCCAATGCGCTCGATCCCGTTCAAGGTGATTTGCCTGCTGGGCATGAACGACGGCGACTACCCGCGGCAAAAAGCCGCACGCGACTTTGACCTGATGGACTTGAGCTGGCGCGCGGGTGACCGTTCGCGCCGCGAGGACGACCGCTACCTGTTTCTGGAGGCGCTGTTGTCGGCACGGCAAAAGCTCTACATCAGCTGGCAAGGCCACCGTGCCACCGACAACAGTGAACAACCGCCCTCGGTGCTGGTGGCGCAACTGCTGGACTACCTGCAGATGGGCTGGCAGGGAGCGCCCCAGCCCCAGCAGCAACCGTTGCAAGCGTTCTCTGAAGCCTATTTCTTGCAGGATTCGCCTTTTGAGAGTTACGCCAACGACTGGGCGCGGGTGCATGACCAGCAGGTACCCCAAACGCCAGGCGCCTGCCACCCTGCCCTGGCCGCACCCAGCGCCTTGACGCTGACCGACCTGCGACAACTGCTGCGCCAACCGGTCGAGGTGTTCTTCAAGTCGCGCCTGCGGGTTCGGCTTGACACGGTCGATGAGCTGGAACAAACCGAAGAACCCTTCGCACTGAATGGCCTGGAACAGTACCAGGCGGGCCAAAAGCTGCTTGATGCCTTCGATCTGCCCCAGGCCCTTGAAAAACTGAGGCTCTCGGGCCAGCTGCCGATGGCCGCCTTTGGCCAGCGCCTTGCCACTGAATTGCAGGCTAAAACGCAAGTGGTGCTGAACCGGCAGGACGAATGGAGACTGCGCTACCCAGACCCACTGCCAGCGCAATCGATTGACCTGCAGGTGGAGGGCATCACCGTCAAGGGCACGCTGGAGGGGCTTTACCACGGGGAAGGCGGCTGGCTGCAGCTGGACCAGCGCGTTGGCGCCGTGCTGGAGGGCGAAAAAGAGGCACGCACGGCACGCGTGCATGTGGTGGTCGGCTTGTGGGTGCAGCATCTGGCGGCCTGCGCCAGCGCCATGCCGCTGACCAGCGTGCAACTGGGGCTGGACGGCCAGGTGGTCTTTGCCCCCCTGCCCCAGGCCGAGGCCGTGCGCATGGTGCAAGGGCTGGTCACGGCCTACCTGGCGGCGTGGGAGCGCCCGCTGCCGGTGGCCTGCAAATCCGCCTGGGCCTACCTGCAAGCCCAGGCGCAGGTCGCCCGGCTGGCTGTGACCGACCCCGACAAAGAGCCCAAAGACCCGCATGAGGTGGCCCAGGCCGTCTTTGAAGGCACGCGCCGCGCCGGTGAACGCGCCGAATCGGCCTACCTGGCGCGGGCTTTTGAGAGTTATGACGAGATCGAGGCCGAGTTGCCGGCCTGGGCCGAGCGCCTGTACGGCGACATGGCCCGGCACATTCAACTGACCCCCAGCGAGGGCGGGAACACATGAACGAGATCAAAAAACTCGACCCGCTGACCCTGCCTTTGAGCGGCCTGCAGGTGATCGAGGCCTCGGCCGGCACCGGCAAGACCTGGACGCTGGCAGCGCTGTATGTGCGCCTGGTGCTGGGGCATGCGCCCGACGGCAGCAACACCGACCGGGGCTTGTACCCGCCGCAAATCCTGGTCATGACCTTCACCGATGCCGCCACCGCCGAGCTACGCGGGCGCATCCGCGCACGCCTGTCACAGGCGGCGCGCTACTTTCATCACGGCGAGCAGCCTGACTTTGAGGTCGATGATTTCCTACGCGCGTTGCGCGCTGAGATCGATTCCGGGCAATGGCCGGCCTGCGCCGATCGGCTGGACCTGGCCGCCCAATGGATGGACGAAGCCGCCATCTTTACCATCCACGGCTGGAGCAGCCGGATGCTCAAGACCCACGCCTTCGACAGCGCCAGCCTGTTCCAGCAAAGCCGGGTAGAAGACAGCGCGCGGCTCAAGCTGACTGCGGTGCAAGACTATTGGCGCAAGTGGTTTTACCCGTTGACTGCTGAGCAGTTGGGTGCGCTGCAGGCTGTGGGCAGTAACCCGCAGGACTTGCTTGAGCAACTGGGACAAATCTGGGCCATGGAAGACAAGGCGCCTCGTGCAGCCACCGCGCCGGGGCAGACGCCCGATGTGATCATCCAGGCCTGGGAGCTCCGGCAACACCAGCAGCACGCGCTGGCGTCCAACGCACGGCTCGCATGGACGCCTGAACTGGTGGTGCGGGTGACCGAAGCCGCCGCACGCAAGGCCATAAAGGGTTACCGCGCCGACTGGCTGGCGGGCTGGCTTGAGCAAATGTCGGCCTGGCAGCAGGGCGACAGCATCAAATTGGAGACGCTGCAACGTTTTGCCACGTCACGCCTGCTGGAAAAGGGCTGGGCTGAGGCGGCACAACACAGCGCTTTTGCCCACATCGAAGCCCTCAGCGAGCATCTTGCTGCCGAACCCGAAGTGGCCGAACTGCTGCTGGCCCACGCCGCCTCTGAGGTAGGCGCGGCCTACCACCAGGCAAAAGCCCGCTTGGCACAGTTCGATTTTTCCGACCTGCTGCAGCACCTGTACCACGCGCTGCATGCCCCCGATGGCCGCCTGGCCGACGCCATTCGCCAACAGTTTCCGGTGGCGCTGGTCGACGAGTTTCAGGACACCGACCCCTGGCAGTATGGCGCGCTGTCCAAAATCTATGGCGCCGCGCCCGGCACGCCTCACGACACCGGCCTGATCATGATTGGCGACCCCAAGCAGGCCATTTACAGCTTTCGCGGCGCCGACCTGGCCACCTACCTGGGCGCCCGCGAGCAAGCCCAGGCGATTCACACCCTGTCGGGCAACTTCCGCTCAACGTCAGCGCTGGTGGCGGCCGTGAACCATGTGTTTGACCACGCGGCCAAACCTTTTGGCGACGTGCCTTATGAGATGGTGACCGCCTGCAATGACAAGGTGCTGCCGCTGCAAGTGGCAGGCCAGGCCCAACCGGCCATGACCGTCTGGCACCTGCAGAACGCCAGAATGCCGCGCAAGCCCGTGCTGTTGCGTCAACTGGCCGAGGTCTTTGCCACCCAAATGGTGGGCTTGCTCAATGCGGGTGCCGCCCGACCCGGCGCCATGGCGGTGCTGGTGAAGAACTGGGTGGAGGCGCGCGCCATTCGCACCGCCCTCTCAAACCGTGGTGTGCGCAGCGTGTACCTGTCGGAGCGCGACAGTGTGTTTGCCACCGCACAGGCCACCGACCTGTGGCGCATTTTGCGGGCCGTGGCCCAGCCGCGTGACGCCCAATACATCCGGGCCGCGCTGGCAACCGCGCTATGGGGACTGCCCTGGCACGAGCTTGAAAACCTATTCCAAGATGAAGTCGCCTGGGACGAATTGAGCGAACGTTTTCATGGCTGGCAAAAAATCTGGCAGCGCCAGGGCTTTTTGCCGATGCTGCACCATCTGCTGCATGCGCAGTCCATTCCGGCACGGCTGCTCAACCAGGGCGACGCTGCCAGCACGCAGGGCGAGCGCCAGCTGACCAACCTGCTGCATCTGGGCGATTTGCTGCAAAGCGCCAGTCTGGGTTTGCAGGGCGAAGGCGCGCTGCTGCGTTACCTTGAAGACCAGTTGCGCGACCCGCAAGCCAGTGGCGACACGGCGCAATTGCGCCTTGAGAGTGATGCCGATCTGGTGCAGGTCATCACCCTGCACAAGGCCAAGGGGCTGCAATACCCGCTGGTGTTCCTGCCTTTTGTGGCCAACTACCGGCCTGCTGACAGCGGCCAGGACGATGGCTTGCGGCTGGCCGAAGACATCCGCCTGCTGTATGTGGCGCTGACCCGCGCCGAGCAAGCGGTGTGGCTGGGCATCACCCCGACCCGGGGCGACATGGACGGCAAGAGCCCCAAAGTCAAAAGTGCGGTGTCGGCGCTGCTGGGCCGCCAGACCAGCGACGACCTGGCGCAGTGCCTCAGGGCGTGGGCGTCCGAACATATCGTGGTGCAATACGCACCCGCGCCCGACGACAGCGCGTACACGCCGCAGGCAGCCGCCAAAATCTGGAAACCGGCGCTCACACCCCGGCGCCAGTTGCGCAGCCGCTGGTGGAGCGCGAGCTTCAGCGCGCTCACGCGTGATGTAGAAACCGCCAACCCGGCGCCAACCCCCGGGTCCGCGCTGGACGAACGCCTGGGCGATGCCCAAATCGACAGCACCCTGCCCCAAGCCACCGATCTGCCAGTCCAGCCCGACTTGCTGTCCCCGCCGTTCAATGCCTTCCCTGCCGGCAGCCACTACGGCACCCTGCTGCATGACCTGCTGGAATGGCAGGCGCAACAGGGCTGGCCGGCCGCGCAAAACAACCCGTCGGCAGCTGTGGCCGCCGACTGGCACAAGCTGCTGACCCGCAAGGCGCAAGCACTAAAACTGGATGAGACCGAGTGCGATTTACTGGGCGCCTGGGTGCCCGCCATCGTCCGCACGCCCTTGTCTGTGTCGGTCTCATCCAAGCTGGTGTTGGCCAGCTTGACGCCCGACCAACACTGGGCCGAGATGGCCTTCAGCCTGAAGGTCAGCGCCCTGGACAGCGCCCGGCTTGACCACCTGATCGCTGCACATGTGCTGGTCGGCCAACCGCGCCAAGCCATGCAGCCGCGGCAACTGGAGGGCATGCTCACCGGCTTCATGGACTTGGTGCTGGAGTTTGACGACCGCTATTACGTGCTCGATTACAAGTCCAACAAGCTGCCGGGCTACGAGCCGGCGCAACTGCAGCAGGCCATGCTGGCGCACCGCTATGACGTGCAGTACAGCCTGTACCTGCTGGCACTGCACCGGCTGCTGAAATCTCGCCTGGCAGACTACGACTATGACCGGCATGTGGGCGGCGCGCTGTACCTGTTTCTGCGCGGCATTGACCAATCCGGCGCCGGGCTGTACCAGGACCGGCCACCCAAGGCCCTGATTGAAGCACTTGACGCGGCGTTTTCTGCGAGCTCCGCGCGTGCTGACCCTTGGGAGGCAGCCTCATGAGCGCCTCACTGAATGAAACCGACACCCTGGCACTGACCGGACTGGACCGGGCGCTGGTGGCATTTTTGCAAGAAGTGCAACCCAGCGCCAACCCGCTGCACGGCGAACTGGCGGCCCGGGTCAGCCAGCAGTTCGGCCTGGGCCATGCCTGCCTGGACCTGAGCACGCTGGCGCCTGAATTGCGCCAGAGCGCGGCCAGCCTGCCCTGGATTAACGGCCCCAACAGCCCGCTGGTGCTGGACGGTGCGCGCCTGTACCTGCGCCGCAACTGGAGCGCCGAGCAAAACATCCGCGCCTCGATTGCGGCCCGTCTTGCGCAGCCCTGCCCTGTGCCCGCAAACCTGAGCGAAACACTGTCGCAGCTGTTCGATACAGGTGCGCAAACCACCGCCCCGGATTGGCAAAAGGTGGCCTGTGCCCTGGCCGCGCGCAAACGCTTCACACTCATCACCGGCGGCCCCGGCACCGGCAAAACCACCACCGTGGTGCGCCTGCTGGCTCTGCTGCAGTCCGACCCGGCACGCCAAACCACGCCCTTGCGCATCGCGCTGGCGGCCCCCACCGGCAAGGCGGCAGCCCGGCTGGGCGAATCGATCGCATCGGCGGTGCAAAAACTGCCCACCCAGTTGCAGCAACACATCCCGACCCAGGCCGTCACCTTGCACAAACTGCTGCAAGTGCGCAGCAACCTGGCGCAAGACGCCGTGCCGGAGTTGGCCGTGGACCTGGTGGTGGTGGACGAAGCCTCGATGATCGACCTCGACATGATGGCCCGCCTGCTGGCCGCCGTGCCCTTGAGCGCCAGCCTGATCCTGCTGGGCGACAAAGACCAACTGGCCTCGGTCGAAGCCGGCGCCGTGATGGGCCAACTGTGTGCCGGTGCCGACCAGGGCAATTACACTCCTGACACGCTGGCCTGGCTGGCGCAAACCACCGGCGCCGGCTTGCGCGCCTGGGCTGGTGACGGCTCGGCCCTGGCACAACAAACCGTCATGCTGCGCCTGAGCCACCGCTTTGCCGACGACAGTGGCATCGGCCAATGGGCGCGCGCCGTGAATGCGGGCGACAGCGCCGGAGTCGCCAGACTGTGGAGCCAAGCGCCTGACTGGCGCCGTGATGCGCCAGCCAGCGTCACCCGGCTGCAACCTGGCCAGGCGCATGACCCACGCTTGAAGGCGCTGGTGCAGCAGAGCTGGCAAGCGTGGCTGCAACAACTTGAAAACTTCAAATCCAGCGTTTGCAACGACGCGCAGGCGCTGGCCGCACTCAAGGCGTTTGCCAGCTTTCAGGTGCTGTGCGCGGTGCGTGACGGCCCCTGGGGTGTGGACTACCTGAACCAGCGCATTGCCGCCAGCCTGGGGTTGCCTGGCGAGGGGTGGTACGCCGGTCGCCCGGTGATGGTGACGCGCAATGACTACAACCTCAAATTGATGAATGGCGACGTTGGCCTGTGCCTGAATCATGCCAGGGGGCTGCGCGTGGCGTTCCCCGACGGTCAAGGCGGCATGCGCTGGGTCTTGCCAGCCAGGCTGGACGCGGTGGAAACGGTTTTTGCCATGACCGTGCACAAATCGCAAGGTTCCGAATTTGACCATGTCGCCCTGGTTTTGCCGGACAGGCCGGTGGCGGTGCTGACGCGCGAGCTGCTTTACACCGGCATGACGCGGGCCAAAACGCGACTGACGCTGGTGGTACCGCAGGCACAGGTGCTGTGGCACGCGGTGGCGGCCCGAGTGCTGCGCAGCGGTGGGCTGACTGATCTGTGAACCGCATGAAGCCAACGACGCTATGCCTCACACCGGAAATTTCTGGGGGACTCTCAGCTTTTGGTGTCTTTTGACGACCATTATGGGAAGTTCCCAATTATGAGAAGTTCAATTCGCATGTGCAGGTCGATGACCGGTATATTTGCAATCGACCTGCCCGTGCAATTCACATAATCACAGCGTCTTAAGGAACTTCAATAGCGAGTCAGTAGCCCGAAAACGCCCTGCGGTGGTTTTGGGATCCTGTAGTTTCGCCAGCGCCTGTTCCTTCATGGCGAGGTTAGCCTCCACGTAATGGTGGGTGGTTGTCGGGCTCTCGTGACCCAGCCAGAGGGCGATTCCCTCAATGGGCTCGCCAGACTGCAGCAAGTGCATCGCTGTTGTATGGCGCCTATGTCTCCAGCGACATAGGCGCCACTATCTACCCAACCGGACTATGTCTTGCAATTTGGTGACGCGTGCCATCATGATTGGGCATCAGATACTGGGCTGGGCAAATTCACGTCCATTGCCCGACATAGTCCGCTGCCTACAGGCTGTTGAGAAAGGCCAATGGTAAAAGGGGACGCTACCCTTTTATCAGGAGGTAAAAGGGGACGCTACCCTTTTATCAGGTTGAGTGGCGCATGAACGGCTTGGATGCAAAAATGGACAAGCTGTCCTGGATGATGGGTATTCTGATTGCGCTGGCCGTTGTCAACTTTACAAGGCAGTTTTTAAATTAAAGGGTAGCGTCCCCTTTTCCAGGGTAGCGTCCCCTTTTTCGGTGCTAGTTTTTCTGCAAGCGTTGGCGTAGCGCTTCGTACAGACAGACACCGCTGGCCACCGACACGTTCAGGCTTTCCACGGCGCCGTGCATCGGGATGCTGATGAGTTCGTCGCAGGTTTTGGCGGTGAGCTGGCGCATGCCGTCGCCCTCGGCGCCCAGCACCAGCGCAACCGGGCCTGTTAGGTCAGCCTGGTAAAGCGTTTTGGGGGCAATATCGCTGGTGCCAATGATCCAGATGTTGCGTTCCTTGAGCTCGCCCAGGGTGCGCGCCAGGTTGGTCACCATGAAGTACGGCACGGTTTCTGCCGCGCCGCTGGCTACTTTGGCCACGGTGGCGTTGATGCCGGCCGCGTGGTCTTTGGGCGCAATGACGGCATGTACGCCAGCGCCATCGGCCACGCGCAGGCAGGCACCCAGGTTGTGCGGGTCGGTGACGCCGTCGAGCACCAATATGAGCGGCTGCACACGCTCAGCTACTGGCAGTTCCTGCTGGCTTGCTTCGAGTTGCTCCAGCAATTCGTCCAGCGAGGTTACTTGGGTTAGCTCATGCACCCGCGCCGCCACGCCCTGGTGCCCGTGGCTACCGCAGAGCTTGGCCAGGCGCATGCTGTCGGCCTCTAACAAGCGCACACCGGCTTCTTTGACTTTGTCGACAAATTGGCGCATGCGGGCGTCACGGCGGGTCGGGTCGACGTAAATTTCGACGATGGATTTGGGCGCGGTTTTCAGGCGTACACCCACGGCATGAAAGCCGAACAGAACTTTGGAAATAGACATGCCCGCAATTATCGCGGCTTCGTGCCAGCCGTTGGTATTTGTAGGGCGGACTTGCACCCACCAGGTCGTTTGTAGGGCAGACTTCAGTCCGCCAGGTCGACTGAAGTCGACCCTACAAAACCCCACCCCCCACAAACCCCCTACTTAAATTTGGCAGCCACCTCTGCCACGCGCTGGCCGAAAAGACGGGCGGTTTCAAGGTCGCCGGTGTTCATTTCTGCGCCGCCGGCATCGCCGGGGGTTTGCGCCATGGGGCCGGCGCTGGAGGCCAGGTAGTTGACGTCGCTGCGCAGCGCCGCTTTGGTGTTGTTGTAGTGCAGGCCGGTGCCGACCCAGATGCCACCATGCTGCATGGCCAGCGTCATGAAGTAGTGCAGCGTGGAGTGTTTGTCGCCGTTGATGTTGGAACTGGCGGTAAAGCCGCCAAAGATTTTGTCTTTCCAGGCTTGGCTGAACCAGGCTTTGCTGGAGGCGTCGGCGAATTTTTTAAATTGCCAGCTCACGCTGCCCATGTAGGTGGGGCTGCCCATGATGATGGCGTCGGCCTCGTCCAGGGTGGCCCAGCCTGCGTCAGTCAGGTTGCCGTCGGCATCTATCGCTACCAGCTGGGCGTTGGCGCCATCAGCCACCGATTGCGCCATGCGCAGGGTGTGGCCATAACCTGAATGAAAAACAACTGCAACTTTTGCCATGATGAAAGTCCTTTTGAAAATAAAAAAAAGTATCTGTGAGTGGTATTTTGTAGGGCGGACTGAAGTCGACAAAGCGCCCGTTCAGGCATTCAAATCAAACACCAGCACCTCGGCGTCTTGCGCGTCGGCAAGCACCACCTCGGGTTCGTCGGCCAGCATGGCGGCGTCGCCGGTGCGCAGGGCCACACCGTTCACGCTCAGGGCGCCGCGCACCAGGTGCACATAAGATTTGCGACCAGCGGCCAGTGCAAGGGTGGCAGTTTGCCCGGCGTCGAACAGGCCGGCATACAAGCGGGCGTCGGCGTTGAGGGTGACCGAACCCTGTGCGCCGTCGTTTGATGCCACCAGGCACAGGCGGCCCTGTTTGGCAGCGTCGGGAAAGGTGGTTTGTTGGTAGCTGGGTGCGACGCCCAACACATTGGGTTCGATCCAGATTTGCAAAAAATGCGTGGTCTCGTCAGGCGCAAAGTTGAATTCGCTGTGCTGCACACCGGTGCCGGCGCTCATGCGCTGCACGTCGCCGGGCGGAATCGATTTGACGTTGCCCATGCTGTCTTTGTGAGCCAGTGCGCCCTGCAAGACGTAGCTCACAATTTCCATGTCGCGGTGGCTGTGGGTGCCAAAGCCTTTGCCGGGGGCCACGCGGTCTTCGTTGATGACGCGCAGGTTGCCCCAGCCCATGTGCGCCGGGTCGTAATAACCGGCAAACGAAAAACTATGAAACGACTTGAGCCAGCCGTGGTCTGCATGGCCGCGCTCTTGGGAAGGTCTGAGTGTGAGCATCACGTATCTCCTTATGTAAGCTCAACTGTAGTTGTAAAACCAGGTAAAAAAGAACAAGCGTTTTGATGGCATCATTCAATCCGTTTGAATTAAAGCTAGCACACCATGCAAATTGCCCGCAATGTTTTGACCCCTGAGGCCCTGGCCATGTTGCAAACCATTGCCAGCACCGGCAGTTTTGCCGCCGCCGCGCGAGTGCTTGGCATGGTGCCCAGCGCCCTCACCTACCGCGTGCGCCAGCTTGAAGACGCGCTGGACGTGCTGCTGTTTGACCGCAGTTCGCGCCGCGCCTTGCCCACGGTGGCGGGCCAGGAGTTGCTGCGAGAGAGCGAGCGTTTGCTGGAAGACCTGGAGGCGGTGGCCAACCGCGTGAAACGTGTGGCCACGGGCTGGGAGCCGCAACTGACGCTGGCAGTGGACAGCATCATTGCCAAGGCCACGGTGATGGAGTTGGTGGACAGTTTTTTTGCCATGAACCCGCCCACCCGCATCCGCCTGCGCGACGAAACCCTGTCGGGCACGCTCGAGGCCCTGACCAGCGGTGAGGCCGATCTGGCGTTGGGCGTGCCCGACCTGGTGCAAAACACGGCGATTCATGCCAAGCCGCTGGGGGATGTGCGTTTTGTGTATGCCGTGGCGCCGCACCATCCGTTGGCCAAGGCCGCTGAGCCGCTGTCCGATGAGGTGATGCGGGCGCACCGTGCCGTGGCCGTGGCCGACACCATTAGCCGCGGCCGGGGCGTGACGATTGGCTTGCTGGGCGGGCAGGATGTGTTTACCGTGGCCACCATGCAGGACAAACTGGACGCCCAATTGCGCGGCCTGGGCTGTGGGTCTTTGCCCGACTGTATGGCTGGCCCGTTCATTGACACCGGCCGATTGGTGGTGAAAAAAACCGAGCGTGCACCCAGGGTGGTGCGTGTTAACTATGCCTGGCGCGCCGCCAGCAACGCGACCGGGCGCGCTTTGCAATGGTGGCTGACGCAACTGGAGTGCACCAACACCCGCACCGCCTTGCTGGAGCGCCACCGTGGCCTGTAGTGCGGGTTTCAGGTATTTGTGGCCCCCACAAACCCCAACCCCAAAAAAAAAGCACATCGCCTGACTGGTAAAGTCGGTCACATTCACAAAGACATATAAATTGTTACCAACTGGAGAAAAATATGACAACAACGCAGCGCGCACCCCGACATTTTGCCGTGATTGGCGCCGGTATGGCTGGTATTGCCTGCGCCCGCACGCTGGTGCAGGCCGGCCACCAGGTGACCGTTTTTGAGAAGAGTCGCAGCACCAGCGGGCGCATGGCGACCCGCAGCAGCGCTTTTGGCTCGTTTGACCACGGCGCCCAGTATTTCACCGCGCGCGACCCACGTTTTTTGCAAGCCCTAGAGACCACACCCACGCTGTGCAAGCGCTGGAGCGCCAACAGCGTGCAGGTGCTCGACGAGCTGGGCCATGTGGCCGGCCCCGGCCTGTCCAACCACGACGCCCACTGGGTCGCGGTGCCGGGCATGAAGTCGCTGGTGAACGGCTGGGCCGCGCCGCTGGAGGCAGGCGGCCACATCGAGCTACAAACGCGCGTGAACCGCATTGAAGCCGATGCGCTGTTGGCCAAAAAATGGCAATTACGCACCGAAGGGCTCGACGGCACGCAGCATGTGTTTTCTGGTTTTGATGGCGTGTTGTTGGCCATACCCAGTGCCCAGGCGCAGAGCCTGTTGCAGACCTCCGAGCAGGAAAAGCCCTGGGTCAAGCAGCTGGACCAGGTCAAGGTGGCGCCCTGCTGGACGCTGATGCTGGCTTTTCCGCAAGCCATGCAGCCCGGCCTGTCGGCTCTGGGGCCGCAGTGGAACGCGGCGCGCAGCACGCACCACCGCATTGCCTGGCTGGCGCGCGAGTCGAGCAAACCCAAGCGTGAACCCATTGAGCGCTGGACCATCCAGGCCAGCCCTGCCTGGTCGCAAGAGCACATCCACGACGACGCGTCACGTGCCGAGGCCAAGCTGCTGAAGGCTTTTTCCGAGGTAACGGGCATCCGCGCCGAGCCGGCCCACGTCGACAGCCAGCGCTGGCTTTATGCCAAAACCGTCCAACCTCTGGGCAAAAGCCACCTGTGGGACGCCAAAAAAGGCCTGGGCGTGTGCGGCGACTGGTGCTTGGGGCACCGGGTGGAAGACGCGTTTGTGTCGGGGCTGGAACTGGCACTGGCGGTGGTTTAGCCGACCAGCCATGCACCCTGTAGGGCGGACTTCAGTCCGCCATGACCCCACAAAAAAATGTACATCGGCCGCTTCGCCCCCTCGCCCACCGGCCCGTTACACGCGGGCTCACTGGTGGCGGCGCTGGCCAGCTGGCTTGATGCGCGGGCCCACAGCGGCAAGTGGTTGGTGCGCATTGAAGACGTGGACAGCACACGCTGTCTGCCCGGCATGGATCAGATCATCTTGCAGCAGTTGGCCGCGCTCGGCCTGCACAGTGACCAGCCGCCGGTCTACCAGTCGCAGCGCGCGCCGCTTTACCAGCAGGCGCTTGACCAACTGGTGGTCAGCGGCCACGCCTACCCCTGCGCCTGTTCGCGCCGTGACATTGCGCTGGCGCTGCAGCACAGTGGCCAGGTCAAGGCGCGCCACGACGCGCTGATTTACCCCGGCACCTGCCGCCATGGCTTGAATGGCAAGTTAGCCCGCGCCTGGCGTTTGAATACCCAGGCGCAGCCCCCATTTCATTGGCAAGACCGCCGACTGGGCGACCAGTGGCAGGATGTGGCACTTGACGTGGGTGATTTCATCCTGAAGCGTGCCGACGGCTGTTTTGCCTACCAGTTGGCGGTGGTGGTAGACGACGCCGCCCAAGGCATCACCGACGTGGTGCGCGGCCAGGACCTGACCGACAACACCGCCCGCCAGATTCTGCTGCAACGCGCCCTGCTCTTGCCCACCCCGCGTTACCTGCACACCCCGCTGGTACTGGGGCCCAATGGCGAAAAACTCAGCAAACAAAACGGCGCCCAGGCGCTGGACAGCCAGCAACCGCTGGCGGCGCTGAACCACGCTGCTGCGGTGCTGGGCCTGGCCGAGCAGCACGCGCTTGCTGATGCCCTGCCCAACTGGGTGGTTCAGTGGCTGTGTCTCTACAATCTGCCCCCGTGAACGACACCCAAAATACCCCCCCCAAAGCGCCCGAACAGGTTCGCCCGCCGCGCATTCGCCCGCAGTCGCTTGCCGACGTGGCTTTCCCCAAAACCATCAAGAGTTTTGTCCGTCGCGCTGGCCGAACCACCAGTGGTCAGACCAAGGCTTTTGATGAACTGGGACCCAAATTTTTACTGCCTTACCAGCCCATGCCGCTTGATTTTGCTGCGGCTTTTGCCGACGCGGCGGCTGCTGGTGAGCCTGAAAACAGCAACCGGCCCACGGTGCTGGAGATCGGGTTTGGCATGGGCGAGGCCACGGCCCACATTGCCGCGCTGCTGCCGGGCACCAATTTTTTGTGCTGCGAGGTGCATGAGCCCGGCGTGGGCGCGCTGCTCAAGCGCATTGGCGAGCAAGATCTGCACAACATCCGCATTTGCGCGCATGACGCGGTCGAGGTAATTGACCACATGCTGCCGCTGCACAGTCTGGCCGGTGTGCACATTTTTTTCCCCGACCCCTGGCACAAAAAAAGGCACAACAAGCGCCGCCTGATTCAGGCGCCCCTGATCACCAAGCTGGCGGCGCGCCTGCAGGTGGGTGGTTACCTGCACTGCGCCACCGACTGGCAACCCTACGCCGAGCAGATTCTGGAGGTCTTGAGCGCCGAGCCGCTGCTGAAAAACACCGCTACGGCCGAGTACCCGGCCATGCTGGGTTATGCCCCCAAGCCGCATTACCGGCCGCTGACCAAGTTCGAGAACCGCGGCCTCAAGCTGGGCCATGGCGTGTGGGACCTGGTGTTTGAACGCATTTAAACCGCCCACGCGCCAGGGTATCGGCCCGAGCTGTGTGGGTTTGCCCGCCGGGCCCTGGCCAACCCTGCTTGACTTTTTGGCCACGCGCTTTCCCAATGTGTCGCCCCAGGTCTGGCTGGCACGTATGGCACGCGGTGACGTGATCAACGCACTTGGCCAGGCCGTGTTGCCCGAGCACGCCAGCCAGCCGCCCTACCCCGCGCACCAGCGCCTGTACTACTACCGTGAGGTGCCCAACGAGCCGCGCATTCCGTTTGACGAGGTGGTGCTGTACCAGGACGAGCACCTGTTGGTGGTCGACAAGCCGCATTTTTTGCCAGTGGTGCCTTCGGGTGGCTACCTCACCGAGACTGTGCTGGTACGTCTGAAGAACAAGCTGGGCCTGGATGACCTGGTGCCGATTCACCGCATTGACCGCGACACTGCCGGGCTGGTGCTGTTTGCCAAACAAAGGGCCAGCCGCGCCGCCTACTGTGCGCTGTTTAGCCAGCACCAAGTGCGCAAAACCTACCAGGCGATCGCGCCCTGGCGGCCGGGCCTGAGTTGGCCAACGGTGCGCTCAAGCCGCATTGAGGAGGCGGGCCACTTTATGCTGCAACACGAGGTGCCGGGTGTGCCCAACGCCATCACGCACCTGGACGTGCTGGAGGTGCGGGGCGACTTGGCGCGTTACCAGCTTAAGCCGGTTACCGGCCAGCGCCACCAGTTGCGGGTGCACATGCTGGCCCTGGGTTTGCCAATTTTGAACGACGGCCTCTACCCCACCCTGACCCCCGAAGGCCAGCTGGACCATGCGCACCCGCTGCAACTGTTGGCGCACCAACTTGAATTTACCGACCCGGTCAGCGGCGAGCCCAGGCAGTTTGAGAGTGCACGGAAGTTGGTTTTTTTGTAGGGTCGACTGAAGTCGACCCTACAAACCCCTAAAAATTCAATAGCAGGAGCAGTTTGAGCTGCCGGTCAAAGGCGGACCAGAAGGCGGGTTCGGGTTCAAAGTCTAGTGGCACGGCCAGCGCGGTGGGCTCCCTGGCCCATAACTTGACCGCGTCTTTTTCGGTGCAGAGCACGGTGTAAACCCCGTCGGCGTTGCCAGTCCATTGACTGACATCATGGTGGTCAGGCAGCGCCACCGTGGCTGCCAACGACAGGCCCTGGGCGCGCAACATGGCAAAAAAGGCCTCGGGTTGGGCAATGGCCGCCAGCGCCAGTAGCGGTTTACCATGCCCTGGTTCGGCCAGTTCGGTCAACGCAACCCGGCTGCCGTCACTGCGCAGGGTATGACTGGCCAAACTGCGCTTGGCCCTGAACCCGGCAAAAGCGGGCTGCTGGCCGGTGTGCAGCAGCAGGTCAAGCGGGCGCGGCCAGGGTTCGCGCAGGGGACCGGCGGGCAGCAGAAAACCATTGCCCATGCCCCGGTCATCAAATACGCCAATTTCCAGGTCGCGCTGCAGGTTCAGGTGTTGCAAACCATCGTCACAGACCAAAACCTGTGTCTGCGGGTAACTGGCCAGCAGCGCACGGGCCGCCTGCACCCGCCGTGCCGCCACAAACACCGGGGCCCCGGTGCGACGCCGGATCAAGGCGGGTTCGTCACCCACATCCGTCACCGCACTTTTCGGTAGCACCTCCAGGCAGGCCTGGCTGCGCCGCCCATAACCGCGTGAGATCACACCCACGCGCACGCCGCGCGCCTGCAAATGCTGCACCACAGCCATCACCACCGGGGTTTTGCCGGCGCCACCCGCCACCACATTACCGACCACCAGCACCGGCACCGGCAGGCGTTCTGAGCTGAGCCAGCCCCGGCGATAGAAAGTTTTGCGCAGCCGCACCAGCAGACCATACAGCACCGACAGCGGCCACAGCAAATAGGCCAGCCAGCCACGTTGCAGCCAGGCGCGGGTCAGGCCGTGGCCCGGCAATGGCACTGGCTCAGCCATGTGTCAGGGCGTGCCGCCCGGCTCAGGTGAGGACAGGGTGGCAAACGTGATCTGGGTCAGCCCGGCCCGGCGCGCGGCTTCCATCACACTGATCACTGCCTGGTGCCTGGCGTTGGCGTCGGCCTGGATGATGAGCACAGACTCCGGGCCGGCCTGGGCCGCCGTCTGCAAGGCGCGCGCCAGGTCGGTCACGCTGCGCCCGTTGACCCACAGCTTGTTCACACTGTACTGGCCGTCAGCGCTGACCGACACCAGCACCTCGCGGGCGCGATCACGCTGGGCGTCAACGTCGGCCACCGGCAGTTTGAGCTGCATTTCGGTGTACTTGCTGTAGGTGGTGGTCAGCATCAAAAAAATCAGGATAACGAGCAGCACGTCAATGAACGGGATCAGGTTGATCTCAGGCTCTTCCTTGGTGCGGACACGGAAATTCATCATGCGCGGGCCTACTTGCGCAAGGTGTAAAGATGGCGTGCCAGCCGCTCGGCGGAAAGCTCCAGCGTGAGCAGGTACTCATCGACACGGGCGCGAAAGTAGCGCCAGAAAATCAGCGACGGGATGGCCACAATCAGCCCGAACGCGGTGTTGTACAGCGCCACAGAAATACCATGCGCCAGTTGCGCCGGGTTACCCCCCATGCTGGCGTTTACGGGTTGTGAGCCAAAAATCTCGATCATGCCCACCACGGTGCCAAACAGCCCCATCAGCGGCGCCACCGACGCAATGGTGGCCAGCGCGCTCAGGTAGCGCTCAAGCCGGTGCGCCACCTGGCGGCCGGTGGCCTCCATGCTGGCGCGCAATTCGTCTTCGGAACAGTGGGGGTTGCCATTGAGCGCACGCAAACCGGCGGCCAGCACCTCGCCCAAGGCCGAGTTTTTTTCAAGCTTGCTCACCACCTCGGGGCCGGGCGCCGTCTGGCGCGTGACCATCAGCACCTCGTCAAGCAGCGTGGGCGGCGCTACTTTGAGGGTTTGCAGACTCATGAAGCGCTCAATGATCAGCGCCATGGCCAGCACCGAGCAGGCCACCAAAGGCCAGATCGGCCAACCTGCGGCTTGTAGGATGGAAAACAAATTGAAACTCCGCTGAAGAAAAAAGCTGCGTGATTATGGCGCAGGGCAGCGCGGATGGCGCATTTCAACCCGCCGTGCCCCCCTGCAGGGCGGACTTCAGTCTGCCAGGTCGACTGAAGTCGACCCTACAAACGACCCTACAGCCGCCATAACCCCCTGTAGAGGCGATTTAATAATCAAGAACGCTTTGCAAACAATCCAGCACTTCTTGCACAAGCACATCCGGCACGCTTTCGACAAAAGTGGCCTGGCGCGATGTCCAATCCAGTGATTTGATCTGGTGGGCATGCACCTGGCCGCCGGTGCGCAGTCCCTGGCCCATCAAGGACACCAGAAAACCGGCGCTGCGAGCCACCTCAGCGGCACCGCCGGAAATCGGGCACACCATGGCCAGCTTGAACCGTGCATTAAATTCGCGTGGTGAGACCACCAGACAAAAATGATTGCCCTTCATCTCGCGCCCACTTGCGGGGTCAAAGGCCAAATGCAAAATGTCGCCGCGATCCGGCGTCACAGTTCACCCCCAACCGCTTCAAGTTCGTCCCAGCCATCAGCGCGGCACAGGCCGGCTGGTGTTTCGTCCAAAAGTTCTCGCAGTGATTTACGGGGACGCTGGGGCCTGATCTTGAGTTCATCCCCCACAATTTCAATCGCCATGCGCGAACCCGCATTCAAATGGTTTTGTTCGACGTAAGAAAGTGGCACGGTCATGATGTAGGACCCACCTGAGCGCCTGAGTGATGCATTCAACATAAAAGCTCCTATGTTTTATCTGAGTATAACAATTACAGACAAAACACGGTCTGTGGCGCGCTATCATTGACCCATGGACACACGACTACTTGAATTATTGGTTTGCCCCGTCACCAAGGGCCCGCTCACCTACAAGCACGACACCCAGGAGCTGGTGTCGCGCAGCGCCCGGCTGGCTTACCCGGTGCGTGACGGCATTCCGGTGCTGCTGGAAAACGAGGCCCGGGTGCTGACCGACGCCGAGATCGATGAGGGGCGTCAGCCTTGACTTTCACTGTCCTGATTCCGGCCCGGCTGGCGTCCACGCGTCTGCCCAACAAGCCGCTGGCCGACATTGCCGGTGTGCCCATGGTGGTGCGTGTGGCGCAGCAGGCGCAACGCTCGGCAGCCCAACGCGTGGTGGTGGCGGGCGACAGTTTTGCAATTGTGGCCGCTTGCCAGGCGCACGGTATTGAGGCCGTGCTCACCCGCACCGACCACCCGTCAGGCAGCGACCGGCTGGCCGAAGCCTGTGATTTGCTGGGCCTGCCCGATGACGCCATTGTGGTCAATGTGCAGGGTGACGAGCCGCTGATGGACCCGCAACTGGTGACCGACGTGGCCCACTTGCTCATTCGGCGCCCGCAGGCAGCCATGAGCACGGCGGCCCACACGCTGACCAGTGTGGCCGAATTTCACAACCCCAACGTGGTCAAGGTGGTGCTGGATGCACAGCATCTGGCGCTGTATTTCAGCCGCGCGCCAATTGCCTACCCGCGCGACACGCCCGACCAATTGCCAAACCCCGCACCGCTGCGCCACATCGGCATTTATGCCTACCGGGCCAGTTTTTTGCGTCTTTTCCCCACGCTGGCCCAGGCACCGCTGGAGCGTACCGAGTCTTTGGAGCAATTGCGCGCCTTGTGGCACGGGCACCGGATTGCGGTGCACGTCACCGAACATGCGCCAGGCCCTGGTGTGGACACCCCCGCCGACCTGGAGCGGGTAAGGCGGTTAGTTGGAGCGTGATTTATGAATTTGTAGGACAACATGTAAGTCTTATAAAAGCTCTCGCGTGCTATTCTCAACATGTTGTATTGCATCCATTTTCAATAAGAACCCGAGGACAAGTATGAAACTCATTTTGTTGGGCGCACCCGGCGCTGGTAAAGGTACCCAAGCCACGTTCATATGCCAACAGTACGGCATTCCGCAAATTTCTACCGGCGACATGTTGCGTGCTGCCGTCAAGGCGGGCACACCGCTGGGCGTGCAGGCTAAACAGGTCATGGATGCGGGTGGTCTGGTCAGTGACGACCTGATCATCAACTTGGTGAAAGAGCGTATTGCCCAGCCTGATTGCGCCAACGGTTTTCTGTTTGACGGTTTTCCGCGCACCATACCGCAGGCAGATGCCATGAAGGCCGCCGGTGTCAAACTGGACTACGTGCTTGAAATCGACGTGCCTTTTGAGGCCATCATCGAGCGCATGAGCGGCCGCCGTTCGCACCCGGCATCGGGTCGTACCTACCACGTCACGTTTAATCCGCCCAAAGTGGCCGGGCTGGATGATGTGACCGGTGAGCCGCTGGTGCAGCGCGCAGACGACCAGGAAGAAACCGTCAAAAAGCGCCTGGAGGTCTACAGCGCGCAAACCCGTCCGCTGGTGGATTACTACTCTGACTGGGCCAAGGCCGACCCGGTCGCAGCGCCCAAATACCGCGCCATCAGCGGCACCGGCAGCGTCGAAGACATCACCGCACGCGCATTGGCCGCGTTGGCCGACTAAGGTTTTTGTAGGGCGGGTTTTAACCCGCCATGGTGTTTGTAGTTACCGCACATCAACTCCAGCATCAAGGCCACCCGGGCCTTGACTGGGGAGAGCCCCTGGCTGTCGGCAAACGCGCTGCCCGCCACCGGCAACACGCGTCCTTCGCCACAGCGGCTGGCACGCAACACCCGCACCCCGGCCTGCTCGGCACGTTGGAGTGCGGCGGCCAGGTCCAGGTGCAGCGTGCCATTGCCGGTGCCCGCCACCACCAGCCCTTGTAACGCTGGCACGCCGGGCAGAGGCTGCAGCAGTGCGTCCACCACGGCAGCACTGCCGCCAGCGTAGTTCATGACAATTTCCACCCTTGGCCAAGTCGTGATGGCGGCCATTTTTTCGATGGCGATGACTTCTTGATGGGGCTGCGTGAGCGGCCAGGGTTTCACCAGCCGCAAGCCACCTTCTTCGACATAAGCCAGCGGACCGGCATCGCCCGAACTGAAGGCGTCAGGGCGGTACACATGCACTTTTTGCACCGCCAAAGCGCTGTGGACCACGCCGGCGCACACCGCTATCACACCACAAGCGCCAGCTGTGCGTGCCAGCACCACGGCATCAAGCAGATTTTGCGGGCCGTCGGGGCTCAGGGCTGACGCTGGCCGCATGGCACAGGTCAGCACCACGGGTTTGCGCAATTGCAGCGCTACCGGCAGTACGGCATGCAGAAAAAATGCGGTTTCTTCAAGCGTGTCGGTGCCGTGGGTGATGACCACACCAGAGACCTCGTGTTGCGCCAGATGGTGTTGCGCGCGCAGCGCCAGCGCAGTCCAGATGGCAAAGCGCATGTCTTTGCTGTCGATTTGTGCCACCTGCTCGGACACCAGGGCATGGCCGTCAAGCACGCCGGCCATGCCCGGCACACGCGCCAGCAAATCAGCCACGCCGACCTGCGCGGCGCTGTAACCAATGTTGTCGGCCGCATCAACGGCGGTACCGGCAATGGTGCCACCGGTACCCAATACCACGATTTTCTTCATGTTTTTTTCAATTAGCACTTGCAGTCTTTCAAAAACTGGTTAAAAATACAGTTACTGGATAAGAAACCAGTACTTGTGTCACCAACACCTTGGAGCCGTCATGCTAATCAGACCCAAATTGACTGATCGTCAGCAACAGATCCTCGATCTTATCCAACGCGCCGTCGCCCGCACCGGTGCCCCGCCCACCCGCGCGGAAATTGCCACAGAACTCGGCTTCAAGTCTGCCAATGCGGCCGAGGAGCATTTGCAGGCGCTGGCCCGCAAGGGCGCCATCGAGCTGGTCAGCGGCACCTCACGCGGCATCCGCCTCAAAAGCGACACCCTGCTGGCCATCAACGCCTCACGCGGCAAGTCCCTGGTGCAGTCGGTGGCAGACTTTGCCGGCCAACTCACACTGCCCCTGATTGGTCGGGTGGCGGCCGGCTCGCCTATTTTGGCGCAAGAACACATCGACAAAACCTATTACCTCGAAGACAGCCTGTTCCAGCGCAAGCCAGATTACCTGCTCAAGGTACGCGGCATGTCCATGCGAGATGCCGGCATCATGGACGGTGACCTGCTGGCAGTGCAAAGTACCCGCGAAGCCAAAAATGGCCAAATCGTGGTGGCCAGGCTCGGTGATGAGGTCACCGTCAAGCGTTTCATGCGCCACAACAACCTCATTGAACTCCACCCCGAAAACCCTGACTACCAAACCATTGTGGTGGAACCGGGCGAAGCCTTTGAAATTGAAGGTCTGGCAGTTGGCCTCATCCGCAACACCATGCTGATGTAACGCCTGTCAACCTGAGACCCCGCACGCTGTATCACCCACCCAGAGCACGCCACCATGAACATTGCCTACCTGACACCCCCCACCTTGCCCGGTCTGCTTCACTTTCGGGCGCCTACCAGCCCCCGCGTCTGTTCACGGGCCAGTGCCAGCATGCCGCGCCCCTTGCGTGTGCTGCGTGTGCTGGAGGCGGGTCAGGCACCGTCGCAGGTCGGTCGCATGGTGATTTCCGGTCGCATGGCCGACGTCTGCGCCGAGCTGGACCGCCTGGCCGCCTTTGAACGGACGCACTAGCGGGCAGTGCACGGCCATAACGTTGGCATTTAAATTGTTTTTACGTCCATTTTTTTGGCCGTGTGTCGCGCAGCAGCGCCACACGCCAAGGCACAATCCGTGTCATGAATATTGTGATACTGGACGATTACCAAGACGCGGTGCGTAAACTGGCCTGTTCGGCCAAACTGGAGTCTTTCCAAGCCAAGGTGTATACCAACACCGTCAAAGGCCTCGGTCAACTGTCGGTACGGCTCAAAGACGCTGACGTGATTGTGCTCAACCGGGAGCGTACCCAACTCTCTGGGGCGCTGATTGCCAAACTGCCCCGGCTCAAGCTTGTGGCCCAAACCGGCCGTATTGGCAGCCACATTGATGTGAATGCCTGCACCGAGCACGGCGTTGCCGTGGCCGAAGGCACCGGCTCGCCGGTGGCCCCCGCCGAGCTGACCTGGGCGCTGATCATGGCCGCGACGCGCCGACTGCCCCAGTACATCGGCAACCTCAAGCATGGGGCCTGGCAACAGTCCGGGCTCAAGTCCAGCAGCATGCCGCCCAACTTTGGTTTGGGTACGGTACTTAAGGGGCGCACGCTAGGCATTTGGGGCTTTGGCCGCATTGGTCAGTTGGTGGCCGGTTACGGCAAGGCCTTTGGCATGCGGGTGGTGGTGTGGGGCCGCGCACCCAGCCTGGAGCAGGCACTGCAACTGGGCTATGAAGTGGCCGCAAACCGGGAAGAGTTCTTTGAACAGTCTGATGTGCTGACACTGCATTTGCGTCTGAACGACGACACCCAGGGCATGATCCGGCTAGAAGACCTGTCACGCATGAAGCCCAGCGCCTTGCTGGTCAACACGTCACGGGCTGAGCTGATTGAACCCGATGCCCTGATCAGCGCCCTCAATCGCGGCCGACCCGGCCTGGGCGCGGTGGATGTGTATGAAAGCGAGCCCATTTTGCAGGGTCACGCGTTGCTGCGTCTGGAAAACTGCATTTGCACACCGCACATTGGTTATGTCGAGCAAGACAGCTACGAAATGTATTTCAGTGCGGCGTTTGACAATGTCGTCAACTTCATCAAGGGCCGGCCCACCAACATTGTCAACCCGGGTGCTTTGCAGATGCGGCGTTAAGGAGTGCTTGCTGAGTCACTTAAAGGACAACCCATGAACGAACCCATGCTTACCATTGAGGAGCGCTCTGCCATCAATGCCGGGCGCTGGTTTTCAGGCCTTTCCCCTTCCCTTCGACACGATATTTTGCGATGTGCCTACGTCCGACGTTATCAGGATGGCGACTTGATTGCCGCCCGTGGCGACCTGGCCCAGGAGTGGATCGCCTGCGCCCATGGGGCGGCCCGGGTCAGCTCAACCTCGATTTCTGGCAAACAGATCACGCTGACCTATGTGGAGCCCGGTGTCTGGTTTGGCGATGTGGCCATGTTCGACGGCGACCGCCGTACCCACGACGTTTATGCCCATGGCAACAGTACTTTTTTGTGTGTGGCGCGCGCCGATTTCAAGAAAATTCTGGCCGAACACGCAGAGCTGTACGAAGCCTTGTTGCGCCTGCATGCCCGGCGTATCCGGCAACTGTACGGGCTGGTGGAAGACCTCAACACGCTGCCCCTACGCGCCCGGCTGGCCAAGCAGATATTGCACCTGGTGCGCAGTTATGGCGTGCCGTCGCTGAGCAATGGCGCAGAAATGCGGATTGGCTTGCAATTGGCGCAGGAAGAACTGGCTCAGTTGCTGGGCGCGTCACGGCAGCGTGTCAACCAGGAACTGAAAACCATGGAGCGCGAAGAAGCCATTCGTATCGAACCCGCCGGTCTGGTGGTGCGCGACCGCGAAGCCCTGATGCGCATCGCGGCGTCAAACCCCTAAGCACGTTGGCGTTTGTAGAGCGGACTTGCACCCGCCATGTCTTTGTAGGGTCGACTTCAGTCCGCCATGGTCGACTGAAGTCGACCCTACAACACAACAAACTACGCCCATAACCATGTCCCAGCTTACCCCCACGCCTTTTGATACGGATGCATTGGCGCTGTGGCTGCAAGCCCATCTGCCTGGCTTTGCCGGCCCGCTGACGTTGGAAACCTTTCAGGGCGGGCAGTCCAACCCCACGTTCAAGCTCATCACGCCGTCACAAATTTATGTGATGCGCAGCAAGCCCGGCCCGGCTGCCAAATTGTTGCCCTCGGCCCATGCCATCGAACGCGAATTTGCCGTCATGTCGGGTCTGGCGGGATCAAAGGTACCGGTGCCGCGCATGTTGTGCCTGTGTGAAGACGAGTCGGTCATTGGTCGGGCGTTTTACATCATGGCATTCATGGACGGGCGCATTTTTTGGGACCAGTCGCTGCCCGGCATGACCCCTGCCGAGCGCACCGCGATCTACCTTGAGATGAACCGGGTGCTGGCGGCACTGCACACGGTGGATTACGCGCAATGTGGTTTGGCCCATTACGGCAAACCCGGTAATTATTTTGAGCGCCAGATCGGTCGCTGGAGCCGGCAGTACCTGGCCTCCATCACCCAACCCATTGCGCAGATGGACCTGCTCATGGACTGGCTGCCCAAAAACATTCCGGCCATGGCGCTTGATGCCTCCATGGTCAGTGTCGTGCATGGCGACTACCGGCTCGACAACCTGATGTTTCACCCCACCGAGCCGCGCATCATTGCGGTGCTCGACTGGGAGCTGTCCACGCTGGGCCATCCGCTGGCCGATTTCAGCTACCACTGCATGGCCTGGCACATTCCCCCCGGCGCGTTCCGTGGCATTGGCGGGCTGGATCTGCCCAGCCTGGGCATTCCGTCCGAGCTTGACTACATTCGCCGTTATTGCGAGCAAACGCAACTGACCAGCCCTGAGCGGCTGGCGCAGGACTGGAACTTTTACCTGGCCTACAACCTGTTTCGTATGGCGGCCATTTTGCAGGGCATCGGCAAGCGGGTAGAGGACGGCACCGCTGCCAGCGCCCTGGCCGTCAGCACCGCTGCCGGTGCCCGCCCACTGGCAGAACTGGCCTGGCAATTTGCCCAGCGCACCATGACATGAGAATGAATGGCACCCCCTGTAAGGCAGACTTCAGTCCGCCTGGTCGACTGAAGTCGACCCTACAAATCAAAATCTCCCGCCATGTTTGTTTTGTAAGAACCATTAGCCCTTTTTTGAAAGCGTTCCATGGACTTTGACTATTCGCCTAAAACCAAAGCGCTGCAAGCCAGGCTGCTGCAGTTCATGGCCGACCACATTTACCCCGCCGAAGGCGCGCACCACGCCGAGGTGGATGCCAACACGGCCCTGGGCAAGCGCTGGACACCTTTACAGACCATCGAACAGCTCAAGCTCAAGGCTCAGGCACAGGGTTTGTGGAATCTGTTTTTACCGGTAGACAGCGCTCAAGCGGCCGGCTTTGACGGTGCCGGTCTGACCAATCAGGAATACGCGCCGCTGGCAGAAATCATGGGCCGCGTGCCATGGGCCAGCGAAGTCTTCAATTGCTCGGCGCCTGACACTGGCAACATGGAAACCATTGCGCGGTATGGTTCTGCTGAGCACAAAACCCAGTGGCTCAAACCGCTGCTGGCGGGTAATATCCGTTCGGCCTTTGCCATGACCGAGCCTGCCGTGGCCTCCAGCGATGCCACCAACATCGAAACCAGCATGACGCGCGACGGTGACCATTACCTGGTCAATGGCCGCAAGTGGTGGATCAGCGGCGCCGGGGACCCGCGTTGCACCATCTACATCGTGATGGGCAAGACCGACCCGTTGGCCGCCCGCCACGCCCAGCAAAGCATGATCCTGGTGCCGGCCGACACGCCCGGTGTGCAGGTGCTGCGCCCGCTCGACGTCATGGGTTACGACGATGCACCGCACGGTCACATGGAGATAGCGTTTACCAATGTGCGGGTGCCGGTGGCCAACATCTTGTTGGGTGAAGGCCGTGGTTTTGAGATTGCCCAGGGCCGCCTTGGGCCGGGGCGCATTCACCACTGCATGCGACTGATCGGCCTGGCAGAACGGGCCCTGGAACTGATGTGCCAGCGCAGCGCCAGCCGGATCGCCTTTGGCAAAACAGTGGCGACCCAAACGGTCACGCAGGAACGTATTGCCGAGGCCCGCTGCAAGATCGACATGGCGCGCCTGCTCACGCTCAAAGCCGCCTGGATGATGGACGTGGGCGGCAATAAATTGGCCAAAAACGAGATTGCCATGATCAAGGTGGTGGCGCCCAACATGGCCTGTGAGGTGATTGACTGGGCCATGCAGGCGTTTGGCGGCGCGGGCATGTGCGACGACTTTCCGCTGGCCTACGCCTATACCTGTGCCCGTACCCTGCGTTTTGCCGACGGCCCGGATGAAGTGCACCGCAACGCCATTGCCAAACACGAGCTGCGCAAATACGCCGCGTAATTTGGTTCTTTGCCTTTAATGCAAATGCCGTGGTTTGCGCCCGCCGTGGCCCATGCTGCTGTTGCCCCCCCCCGTGCCGCGCGGGGGTTTGCCCAGTTGCAGTGAATTGACCAGGTCGTTAAAACGCTGACTAAACAGCTGGTCCACCGCCGCCACCACGCCGCCCAGTTCGGCGCCATCAAAATGGCGCTCCATCAGGCTGATGACGTCTTGTACCAGCAGGTCGCGCTGTACCTGCATGATGGCCGCGGGGTCTGGCCCGACGAACAGCATGATAAAGTCATCACGCGACTCGGCGTCTGACACTTCGTCTTCGTCCTCGTCTTCAAACTCGGTGTCGTAAAAGGTGACCTCAATGGCGGCGCCGGTGATGGCGACGTCATTGAGGTTCATGCACATTTCGTCCAGGACCTGGCGAAAGTCGTCGTCACCTTCAATGGTCCAGCACATTTGCAGCACATGGTCCTGGGCATCAAACCTGATGCCCGGCTCGTCTTCATAAAAACTGCCAGCGGCGTCGGTCAAGGAACGGGCACCAGCATATTTCCAGATGGGTTTGAGGGCATCTTGCACATGTTCAAACGTCACATCACCACGCAGGCTTACCTGGCCATGCACGTGGATTTCAAAGGGTGTGTTGTAGCGGCTCATGGGTCAAGTGTACGAGACAATATTTGGCCCTAGCAAGCTTCAAAACGCCATATTCACACCAAAACTGACCAGTCCATATTTACGATTGAATTTGGACGCCGTGACCGAGTTGTAAATAAAGGGAATTTCACCGACAAACTGGTTGCTCATGGCCTGTCCGCGCACAAACAGCGCCACATGGGGGGTGATACGGCGAAACAGGTCTGCCACCACGATATGGTTGTTTTGGTACGAGGTACCGCCCCGGCTGGTGATCAGGTTATCCACATTGCCACGGTTCAGGTGCTGGAACTGGTAACCAGCCCGCATGGCCCAGTCGCCGCTTTGCCAGAGCCAACTACCGCCCAGTTGCAGGTAACTGGTGTCGTAACTGAATTCTGGCAACACACTTTGGCTGGTTTTAAATTCACCAATGACGGTGCCCGTGGCACTGCATGGGGCTGCAAGCTGCCCCACGGTCTCTGTCTGGGTAAACGTCAGGATGTAGTTGCAACCGTTGGATGAGGTGTAAGTAGCCGACAAATTTCCCGTGGAGACCGACCCTCGGCCCACGCCAACAAAACCGGATACCGTGTTTTTTCTATTGAAGCGCCAGCTGGCAATGGCATCCAGTTGGGTTTGCGTGTCTTCGACTTCGTCAATGCTGATGGTATTGACGGTGCGACCACCCACTTGGGTTGGGGTGTTTTTTTTCAGGGAAGGCGACCGATTACCCCAAGCGGACAGGCGCAGTGCACCGTGCAAGCGACTTGACTGGTCGCCAAACACGCGGTATTGGCCCGCAAGCTGCCAACTGTCCAGCGACTCTTCGTCGGTACGGTAGGTGATCTTGCGCCGCCAAAAACCGCCCTCCACAAAAAGTTTGGGATTCAAGGCATAGCTCAAGCGTACATGTTGCCCCAGGTAATCGCCGACATTGGTTCCAGCAAAAAGAGGATCATCGCCACGGATTTTCAGAACATCAAGCGTATCGTTCACGGCATCCACACTGAGCTCGGCTCTAAATTCACCGGCAAAGTGCAACTGATCGGCTGACAGCAGGGCATCCAGCGGTGCAGACCAGACACTCAACGGCAGCAGAAACAGCAGACCACCGATACATTTGAAGGATGGCCACTTCAGCCGTTCAATCCTCATTGGATAACCCCTAATCAATTTGTTTTTCATAAAAAAAAAGGAAACACGCAAGCGTGTTCCCTTTTCGGAGACGTTTGGTTTGTCCAGCGTTACAGCGCCGACCCAGTCACAGTCACCCGGAAGCTGGCCCCTTGACCTGACACCGAAGCCACATCAGGAATTGACACAGAGCGCAAGCCAGCCTCAACAACCGCATTTTGAGCAGTCGTTTGAATGGCCAAGGGTGCGCCGCTCAAGGCCGCGACCACGTTGAATGTACCTGTCAACAGGCTCAGATTTCCAAAACCGGGTTGGCTTGACAGAGAGCTCAGGGCACTTGTCCAGTTCACGCTCATGACACCACCCGTGCTGGTCAAGACATTGCTTGCAGCGTTGAGCAGTGTTGCCTGAGACACCACACCGGCCGTATTCATGCCCCACACATACAACTTGGCAGTTGACGGCACTGTGACAGAGATCACACCACCGTTATTGGTCAAGGTGGCGCTGTCGATCACCAGTTTTAGTTGACGGGTTCCAGGTGCTTCCTCCGTGATGTCAAAACCGACTGCAGCAGCCGACAAGGCTGGTGTACCTGATACAGCCAGAGTCATGGCTGCGCTGGTCAGCGGACCTGAGACGGTTACAGGGAAGAATCCGTCTACGGAGGTCGTCCCCACCAACACGCCATTCAATTGAGGTGCCGTCAGCACAATAACGTTAGGCACGGGTGGCAAGACGGGCGCTGTCACTGGCTCAATCACCACTGTTGGAACTTCAACAATAACAGCAGTGATCTGGGTATTGACGAGCGTGGAGGCCGAAGTGGCGTCACCACTTTCCAAGGCGTTGGTGACGGTGGATGCCAACGCCACGATATCGGCTACCGAATTGCTTGTGGTGGCTTCTGCAGCATTGGTCGTCAGCAAACCACTGACCAGCGCCGTGGTGCTGGAGGCCGTGGTGTCCGTTTGTGCGCTAAGCGACACAGGAACCACACCAGCCACCGGGGCCGCGACCAAGGTGACTGCCGACGTTGACGCCACCACTTGGGTGACGGTGGCAACGTTAGTGGCTGCGGCGGCGGCCACACTGGCCGGTGCAAGGGAGGCAACACCCACCACAGTGGCAGCCGCCGTTGTATTGGTTTGTACAGCCGTCACGGTCTTGCTGATGGCATCCGTCACCAGCGTCGTAACAGAAGTCGCACCCGCCGTGGTGGTGTTGGTCAAATCAACATTGACCGACGAGCTGGCGACTGCTGAGGCTACCCCAGACACTGCCGAGCTGAACAAGGCGGCCGTTTGAGCGGCTGATACTGGCAAGCCGGTGGCTGCTGCAGCCACGTTATTGGCTGCTTGAACCAGCAGCGTTTGCACAGCGGTGGTGGTTTGGGTCAGGGCCGGGTTGGTCGCTGCAACAGCGACCGGGTCAGTGGTGAGCAGGTTGGTGGTGCCCAGATTGAGTTTGGTGGCAATGTTGGCGGACGCCTCAGCAGGTGTGGGCTTGCCACCAGCGGGGGCTGCGTCAATGGTAGCCTGCACCAACGTGGTCAGTGGCGTAATTTGGGTGGCACCCGGTGGGGCTTTCAGCTCGCCGACAAACGCAGCACCGGTGGTAATGTCAGTACCGCCGAGGGCACATGTCATGTGGCTACCCGAGCCGGCAGGGAAAGAAAAATTACCCTGCGCATCGGTGGTGGTCCTGGTGGTGTCAGTTGCATTACAAACCAGGTCGTCATTGCTGTCCAGAATCACGGTGGCACCGCTGACGTAACCGTCAACCACTTTGCCACTGGTACCAGCGGGCAGCGAACTGGAATCACCGCATCCTGACAGCGCAATGGCGATGGCAGTTAAAGAAAAACCGACCAAGCCGGTTTTAGAAAATATGCGTTTAGACATGTGCACCCCTAGATAAATTAAAAGAAGCTGCAATTTATCACACTTGCCGCCTCTTAATTGTGTCAAACTTTTATTTGTCGTGAGCGAACGACGTCTTAGCCCATATGCAGGCCACCATTGACCGAAAACTCCGCGCCGGTGGCGTAACCGCCTTCATCTGACGCCAGCCAGGCGATGATCGACGCGATCTCTGAGGGTTCACCCAGGCGTTTGACCGGCACGGTGGCAATGATCTTGTCGAGCACTTCCTGGCGAATGGCCTTGACCATGTCGGTGCCGATGTAGCCGGGGCTCACGGTGTTAACAGTCACGCCTTTGGTGGCCATTTCTTGTGCCAGCGCCATGCTGAAGCCGTGCATGCCGGCTTTGGCTGCCGAGTAGTTGGTTTGACCCGCCTGGCCCTTGACCCCGTTGACACTGCTGATGTTGATGATGCGGCCCCAACCATTTTCGACCATGTCGCCGACCACTTGTTTGGTCACGTTGAACATGGAGTTGAGGTTGGTCTCAATGACGGCGTCCCAGTCTTCGCGTGTCATTTTGACGAACATGCGGTCACGGGTGATGCCGGCGTTGTTGATCAGCACATCAATGCTGCCGTGTTCGGCTTTGGCCTTGGTGAAGGCGTCTACGGTGGAGTTCCAGTCACCCACATTACCCGCAGAGGCATAAAACGTGAAACCCAGCGCGGCTTGTTCGGCCAGCCACTTGGCGTAATCACGGGTTGGGCCGCAGCCTGCAATGACCTTGAAGCCTTCTTTGCTCAGGCGCTGGCAGATGGCGGTTCCGATGCCACCCATACCACCGGTGACGTACGCTACTTTTTGACTCATGAAACTACTCCTCTTGGTGAAATTGAAAACTGAATTGCCGTTGATTGTCTTTGATTTGCCCTTGTCGACTTCAGTCGACCTGGCGGACTGAAGTCCGCCCTACAAAAACCACGGCAGGTCGAAACTCGCCCTACAAATATCTGGTCGAATTAGATCAAATAATCAGCGTTCCAGGCAGAGGGAAACCCCCATACCGCCACCAATACACAGTGCTGCCATGCCTTTTTTGGCATCGCGGCGCTGCATTTCGTGCAACAAGGTGACCAGAATACGGCAACCGGACGCGCCAATGGGGTGGCCCAGGGCAATGGCGCCGCCGTTGACGTTGACTTTGCTGATGTCAACCGCAAGTTCCTGGTTGACGGCGCAGGCCTGGGCGGCAAAAGCCTCATTTAATTCGAACAGGTCAACGTCGGCCACGCTCCAGCCGGCACGGGCCAGCGCCTTGCGCGAGGCCGAGACCGGGCCCATGCCCATGACGGCAGGGTCCAGGCCGGTGGTGCCAAAGCTTTTGATGGTGGCCATGGGTTTGAGGCCCAGGGCGGCCGCTTTGCTGGCTTTCATGACCATGACGGCGGCAGCGCCGTCGTTGATGCCGGAGGCATTGCCAGCGGTGACCGTGCCGGCCTTGTCGAAGGCCGGGCGCAGACCCGCCAGGCTTTCGGCATTGGTTTTCTTGTTGATGAATTCGTCGGCGTCAAACACCAGCGGGTCGCCCTTTTTCTGGGGGATGATGACGGGGACGATTTCGTCCTTGAATTTGCCAGCAGCCTGGGCCGCCGCCGCCTTTTCCTGGCTGGCCAGGGCCAGGGTGTCTTGCATTTCGCGGGTGACGCCTTGCGCTTTGGCGACGTTTTCGGCGGTGATGCCCATGTGGTATTTGTTGTAGACGTCCCACAGGCCGTCGTTGATCATGGTGTCGACCATTTTCCAGTCGCCCATGCGCTGGCCGTCACGGCTGCCCATGAGGACGTGAGGCGATGCGCTCATGTTTTCCTGGCCACCGGCGATGACGATCTCGCTGTCGCCAAAGGCGATGGATTGGGCGGCCAGCATGACGGCCTTGAGGCCGGAGCCGCAGACGGCGTTGATGGTGAGGGCCGGGGTTTCCTGGGCAATGCCGGCTTTGATCAGGGTCTGGCGGGCCGGGTTCTGGCCTGCACCTGCGGCCAGCACCTGACCCATGATGACTTCACCAATCTGGTCGGCTTTGACGCCGGTTTGTTCGAGCAGGGCCTTGATGACGATGGCGCCCAGGTCGGGGGCCTCAACTTTGGCCAACGAACCACCAAATTTACCAACTGCGGTACGGGCTGCTGCGACGATGACGATATCTTCCATGGGTTTTCCTCTGTGAATGGATTTAAAAAAAGAAAAGAATCAAGCCTTGGCTTGTACGTAACGACCGGGTGCGGGTTCGATTGCCTTGTATTTACCTTTGCCGTAGCTCTTGGGCGCGGCAATTTCTTTGCCCGCCTGGGCGGCCAGCCAGTTGGACCAGTCGGTCCACCAGCTGCCCTTGTGCTCGGCAGCGCCCTCTAGCCATTGGTCGACGGACTTTGGCAGCTTGCCGTCTTCACGGATCCAGTGGCTGCGTTTGCCCTTGGCCGGCGGGTTGATGACACCTGCAATGTGGCCAGAGGCGCCCATGACAAAGCGCTTTTTACCTCCCAGGTACTGGGTAGAGGCGTAAGCACCGCCGATCGGCACGATGTGGTCTTCGCGCGAGCCGTAGATGTAGACCGGCATGTCAACCAGGTTGAGGTCGACTTTTTCGCCGCAGACCGTGGCCGCGCCAGGTTTGGTGAGGTTGTTTTCGAGGTAGGTGTTGCGCAGGTACCAGGCGTAAAACGGACCCGGCAGGTTGGTGGAGTCGCTGTTCCAGTAGAGCAGGTCGAACGGCGGCGGGGTTTCGCCCTTGAGGTAATTGCCCACCACATAATTCCAGACCAGGTCGTTGGGGCGCAAAAAGCTGAAGGTCATGGCCAGGTCTTTGCCCTTCATGAGGCCACCCTTGCCCATTTCCTTTTCGCGGTATTTGACAAAACCTTCGTCAATAAAGATGTCGAGCACACCGGTGTCGGCAAAGTCGAGCATCGAGGTGAGGAAGGTGGCGCTGGCCACCGGTTTTTCGCCGCGCGCTGCCAGCACCGCCAGGGCACTGCCCATCATGGTGCCACCGACGCAAAAGCCCAAGGTGTTGATGGTTTTGGCGCCCGTGATGTCCTGTGTGACCTTGATGGCCTTGATGATCGCTTTTTCGATGTAGTTGTCCCAGCTGGTCTTGGCCAGTGAGGCATCGGGGTTGCGCCAGCTCACCACAAAGGTGCGGTGACCTTGCGCCACGGCGTAGCGGATCAGTGAATTTTCTGGCTGCAGGTCAAGAATGTAAAACTTGTTGATGGACGGAGGGAACAGCAGGAATGGTTTCTCAAAGACCGTGTCGGTCAGCGGTTTGTATTCGATGAGCTGGAACAGCTCGTTCTCAAAGACCACGGCACCTTCGGTGGTGGCGACGTTTTTACCGACTTCAAAAATGCTTTCATCGGTCATCGAGACATGGCCTTGCTGCATGTCGTGCAGCAGGTTCTGGATGCCTTTGGCGATGCTCTGGCCCTGGGTATCAATGGCTTTCTTTTGCGCTTCTGCGTTGAGGGCCATGAAATTGCTGGGGGCCGAGGCAGCGGTGATCTGCTCCACGGCAAAGCGGATGCGGGCGCGGGTTTTGGCGTCGGTTTCTACCGCCTCAGACAGCTGGGCGAGGGTCTTGGCGTTGAGCAGGTAAGAAGCTGCATTGAATGCAGCGGTGGGATTGGCCGCCCAGGCCGGGTCGGCAAAGCGCCGGTCGGCGAACTGATGTTTACCCTGGGCGCTGTTGCTCCACAACTCGGCAGCGTCTGCCAGAAACTGCTGTTGCAGTTGTTGTAGTTTTTCGGCCGAGAACTTGATCTTGGGCGCTTTGGCGGTGGGTGCCATCAGTTTGGGACTGGCAACGCCTAGGTCCATGTTGCGAAACGACTCAAAGGTTTTGCCCAAGCTTTCGGCCAAGGATTGCTGTAGATTTTGTGCCGATTGCAGCCAAAGTTCTTGAGCGTTGTCGTTCATGCGTATCCTTATCTGAAGTAGTCAAAAAATAATTTCGATAGTATCTTAGGCCAAGGCCTTCGAAACCCTGACATCACCTGATTTTCATCCAAAAAATACCGTCTTCCCTATGTACATCGTTGCAATTGCCTGGCTTTATGTGGCCATTCTCATGGCCGTGGCTGAAGCTACCCATAGCAGCGGCACGCTGTTGGGAGGCATCATCACCTTTGTTTTGTACGGTGTGCTGCCGCTGGCCCTGATGCTGTACGTGATGGGAACGCCAGCACGCAGGCGTGCCATCAAGGCGCAGGAGAACGCCGAACGGCAGGCTGCGCAGGCCGCTTTAGCGCTCAAGCCAGATGCTGGCGCAGAAGCGGCCGGTGACGCGGTCACGCCGGTAGGAAAAGAAGCGTGAGGCATTGCCCACCGTGCACCAGGGCGCACTGCTGTTGTTGCCATAAATTTGTTGGATGCCCAGGGTACGCAGCCGCAAGCGCGCCAGAGCGGCCAGGTCAGCCAGCCATTTGCCCGGTGTCAGGGGTTTAAAACATTCGGTCGCCTGTGAATCGCTTGTGGTGAAAGCGGCGCGCACCTCATCACCCACCTCAAAGACCTGCGGGCCAATACACGGCCCCAGCCAGGCGAGGATGTTATTGGTCTGCATCGCATTGGCCTGCATGTGCTTGACCGTTGCCTCAAGAATGCCCATGTCGCCCTGCCCGGCCAGCCCGCGCCAGCCCGCATGGGCTGCAGCCACCCGGTGGCCATCGGCGGTGGTGAACAGTACCGGCAGGCAGTCGGCCACCATCACGGTGCAGGCCAGGCCCGGCTGGTCGGTCAGACAGGCGTCGGCCACGGTACCGTCCGGGGTGGTGGCATCCAGTGGCACCACCTGGGTGCTGTGGACCTGGTTCAAAAATACCGGGTGTGCGCCGATGGCCTGCTGAAAAATCACCCGGTTGGCCGCCACGTGGACAAGGTCATCACCCACATGGTCACCCAGGTTCAGACTGTCATAAGGCGCATCAGATACCCCGCCCGAGCGCGTGGTGTACACCGCCCGCACACCAGCGGGCGCCGGCCAGTCAGGTAGAAGAAAACCCTGTAGGCCCTGTAGGGCGGACTTCAGTCCGCCAGGTCGACTGAAGTCGACCCTACAACCGTCATGGTCGACTGAAGTCGACCCTACAGTCGACCCCACAACGGGGACATCATCAAACGGCGGCATGGATCTTGTCGTAGGCGGCCAGCAGTTTGTGGTGCATCTCGCAGCCGTCCAGCGCCAGGCCGGGGGCACCCAGGCCCATGAAGCGGTCTTCCTGCATGATGAGCGCGTGGGCTTGTGCCAGCGGGCCGGCACCATAGAGCAGCGCCAGGGTGTCCAGGTAAGGGCCGCTGTCGCCAATATCGGCAAAATTGATGAGGTTCTGGATGCAGGCGTACACGCGCTTGCGCTGCGGGTTGACCTGGTCGAAGTTCAGAATCCATTCGCAGCCTTCGAGCGTGGCGGCTTCGTCGCCCACGGCCAGCGCCAGCAGGGTTTTGAGTTCACCCAGGCGCAGGTCGCTCCAGAACGAGCCGGCATCGGCTGCCAGGCCAATCAGGCCTGCCACCGGGCGGTGGTCGGCCAGGTTGGATTCGTTCAGGGTTTCCAGCAGGTCGGCACATTCTTCGTCGTCGAGGTCGGGCAGGTTCAACACAGCTTCGCGGAAAGGGTTGGCGATGCTGTTGTTCTCGAACTCCAGGTCGTCAACGGGATAGATCTCGGACAAGCCCGGCACCAGAATGCGACAGGCGTAAACGCCGAGCTGCGCGAAGTCGGCCATGTAGACCTCGTGGCCGTCGTGGTGCAGGCGCGCCAGGCTCCAGGCGTAGTCTTCGGCCGTGGTGCTGCTGAAGTTCCAGTCGACAAACTCAAAGTCAGGCACGTCACCCAGAAATTTCCAGTGGATGACGCCGCTGGAGTCGACAAAATGGATCTCGATGTTGGTGGAACTGGCTGCCTCTTCCAGGTCAAAGCCGGGGGCCGGAAAGCCCGACAAGGCATCAAGCGCGCGCCCCTGCAGCAGTTCGGTGAGCGCACGTTCCAGCGCCACTTCAAAACGCGGGTGCGCGCCAAAGCTGGCAAAACAGCCCTGGTCGAGCGGGTTCAGCAGCGTGACATTCATCACCGGGTACTGGCCGCCCAGCGATGCGTCCTTGACCAGAATGCCAAAACCGGCCTCGCGCAGCGCGGCAATGCCACGCGCAATACGCGGGTAGCGGGCAATGACGACCTCGGGCACGTCGGGCAGGCACAGGCCCTGGCTGATGATGCGGGCCTTGATGGCACGCTCGAAAATCTCGGACAGCGCTTGGGTGCGCGCCTCCATCTGGGTGTTGCCGGCCGACATGCCGTTGCTGACGTACAGGTTGCCGATCAGGTTGACCGGGAAATAAACGGTCTTGCCGTCGCTTTGGCGCACGTATGGCAGGGCGCAGATGCCGCGCTCGGATGCGCCCGAGTTGAAATCGACCAGGTTGCTGGCGTCGATGTTGCTTTGCGGGTTGTACAGCGTGTGTAATTCGGGCGTGAGCAATTCGGCAGGCCAGGACTCATCTTCAGGCACATCAAACCAGCGCTCTTGCGGGAAATGCACATGGGCGCGCGTGGTGACGTCGGGGCCGAGGTAAAAATGGGTCCAGAAATAATGGGTCGACAGGCGCTCAACAAACTCGCCCAGGGCGCTGGCCAGGCAGGCCAGGCGGCTGGCGCCCTTGCCGTTGGCAAACAGCAGCGGGCAGTCGCGGTCGCGGATATGGACCGACCAGATGCCGTCAACCGGGTTAAGCCAGCTGCGTTCTTCAATGTGGAAACCCAGGGCTTGCAGCTTGCCTTGCAGGATGCTGATGGTGGTTTCAAGGGCGGCATCTTTGCCAGGAATAAAAGTGGTGTGGTTCATATCCCCAGCATACCTCATGCTTCATTGGTATTTGCTCAGCATTTGGGGGTGTTGTAGGGGTGTTGTAGGGGTGTTGTAGGGTCGACTTCAGTCGACCTGGCGGACTGAAGTCCGCCCAAGACCATGGCGCGTGCAGGTCCGCATCACAGGGTTCAAGGTCGGTTTGCGGTATCTGGCAGATTCGGCCGGATTGAAAACGCTAGACTCGCAAGTTGGCAAATTAAACCACCCCCAGCGGAGATTTTTATGATTCTTGAACTCGCCGACTTTTCGATCCAACCCGGCCAGAACGTCGCCTTTGAAGAGGCCATCCAACGTGGCCTGAAAACCGTCATTGCCCATGCAGAAGGATTTGAGGGTTTCAAGGTGAACCACTGCATTGAAAACCCGCAACGCTATATTTTGCAAATTTTCTGGACCACGCTGGAAAACCACACCGTGGGGTTCAGGGGTTCCCCGGCGTTTGCTGAGTGGCGTGCCATCGTTGGGCCATTTTTTGCCACCCCCCCGGTGGTGGAACACTTCGAGCTGGTCGCCAAGTCGGCTTGATGCATCTTTAAGGGCCACCATGAACACTGTCTTCTCCCCCGCGCCCAGCGTGACCGTGCCGGTGGTTGGTACCAGCGCACAGTTTCCGGTACACCGCATCTACTGCGTCGGTCGCAATTACGTTGATCACGCCCAGGAGATGGGCCACAGCGGGCGCGAGCCGCCCTTTTTCTTCATGAAGCCGGCCGATGCGGTGCTGCTGGCGGCTCCCGGCAGTCTCACGCCGCTGCCCTACCCCAGCCTGACCAAGAACCTGCACCATGAAATTGAACTGGTGGTGGCGATTGGTACCGGCGGCAAAAACATACCGGTGGAACAGGCTGAAAACCATATTTTTGGCTATGCCGTGGGTCTGGACATGACCCGGCGCGACCTGCAAAACGAGATGAAGGCCCAGGGCCGCCCGTGGTGTATTGGCAAGGGCTTTGACTACTCGGCCCCGATTGGCCCGATCACCCCCAAAGAGGCGGCGGGCGACATCACCCACGCCGCCATCAGCCTGCAGGTCAACCAGGCTATTCGCCAAAACAGCACGGTGGAACAGCTGATCTGGACCATTGCCGAGACCATTTGCCAGCTCTCCGCCGCCTGGGAACTGCAGCCCGGCGACCTGATCTACACCGGCACTCCGGCCGGCGTGGGCGCTGTGGTGCCGGGCGACACGCTCAAAGGCAGCATCAGCGGCCTGACAGACATTGAATTGAAGGTGGTTTAAGTTCATGCACCGCCCCCCGATCAAACACTGCAAAAACTGTGGCACGGCTGTGGTGTATCGGCTGCCGGACGATGGCGACACCAAACACCGTGCGGTGTGCCCGACCTGCCAGACCGTGCACTACGAAAACCCGCTCAACGTGGTGGGCACCATTCCGATCCTGGGCGACAAGGTGCTGCTGTGCAAGCGCAACATCGAGCCGCGCTGGGGTAAGTGGACGCTGCCTGCGGGGTTCATGGAGCTCAATGAGACCGTGAGCGAAGGTGCGGCGCGCGAAACCCTGGAAGAGTCTGGCGCGCAGTTTGAGATGGGCGAGTTTTTCTCGATGGTGAACATTCCGCGCGTTGGGCAGGTCCACCTGTTTTATCGCGCCCAGTTGCTCAGTGACCAGTTTAACCCGGGCTTTGAAACGCTGGAGGCGCGTTTGTTTGCCGAGCATGAAATTCCCTGGGACGAGATCGCCTTCCGGACCGTGGGCGAAACCCTGAAACGTTTTTTTACCGACCGCCGCCAGGGCCGCTACGCCATTCATGTCTTTGACATTGTTTAAGCGGCGCTGAGGCCACACGCCATGCTGCCCTGCTATGTGCTGCTTGACCTGGAAACCACCGGGGGCAACCCGGTGCATGACCGCATCACCGAAATTGCCGCCGTGCGGGTGGAGCAAGGGGTGGAGGTGTCGCGCTGGAGCACCCTGGTGAATCCGGGGGTGTCTGTCTCAAACTTCATTGAGCAACTCACCGGTATCAGCAACAGCATGGTGGCCAGTGCCCCGCGTTTTTCCGAGGTGGCCCATGAACTGCTGGCCCTGCTTGACGGTGCGGTGCTGGTGGCCCACAACGTGCGTTTTGACCACGGTTTTCTGCTCAATGAATTGCATCGGATCGACGTGGCGTTGCGCGTCAAAACCCTGTGCACGGTGCGCTTGTCGCGGCTGTTGTACCCGCAGTTCAAGGGCCACTGTCTGGATGCCATCATGCAGCGCCACGGCCTGACCAGCACCGCCCGGCACCGCGCCATGGGCGATGTGGAGGTGATGCAAAGCTGGCTTAACCTGGCACAAACCGAGCTGGGTGCTGACCATGTGGCAGGCCATGCGCAAAGTTTGTTACAAGGCAGCGCGGCGCTGCCACCGCAGCTCGATACCAACGTCGCGGACATTCCCGACACACCCGGGGTTTACCTTTTTTACGGCGACAGCCCACTGCCGCTGTACGTCGGTAAAAGCGTCAAACTACGCAGCCGGGTGATGTCGCACTTTCAGGCGGCCAGCCGCAACGCCCGCGAGATGCGTATTGCGCATGAAATCAGGCGCCTTGAATGGATCGAGACCGCCGGTGAACTCGGTGCCCTGTTGCTGGAATCACGGCTGATCAAGGCGCACCAACCCGTTCACAATCGCCAGTTGCGCCGCGATGGCGAGCTGTGCGCCTGGCGGCTTGAGCCCAACCCCAACAGCCGGCCGCTGTTGACGCTGGTGCGTGGCAGCGCGCTGGCGCCGGAACAACTTGGCGCGCTGTACGGCCCCTACCGTTCCAAAAACCAGGCCCAAAGCCAATTGCGCGAGCTCGCCCAAACGCAGGGTTTGTGCCTGCAGGCACTGGGGCTGGAGTCGGGCAAGGGCCGCTGTTTTGCCCACCAGATTGGCCAGTGCAAGGGTGTGTGTTGTGGCGAAGAGGCACCCGAGCGCCACCACCTGCGCCTGCAAATGGCGCTGGTTGGCAACAAACTGCAGGTCTGGCCTTTTGCCGGCAAAGTGGGTTTGCGCGAACACAACCCGCACACCGGGCGCACCGACATCCACCTGTTTGACCAATGGTGTCACCTGACCACGGTGCACTCTGACGAGGACCTGCACGAGGCATTACACAGCCGAACAGAGCCGCTGGCCTTTAACCTGGACAGCTACCGCCTGGCCCTCAAGCACCTGCTGGTGCCGGGCCAGGGCCAGCTCAAGCTGCTGAAATTTCCCGCATCGCCATTCACTGAGACAACACCATGAATCCACTGCATAAAACCGCCCTGTCCATGCTGGACCTGGTCTCCCTGCGTGAAGGCGGCACGGTGGCACAGGCGCTGGCCACGGCTTTACGCACCGCGCAACATGCCGAGGCGCTGGGCTTTACCCGGTACTGGGTGGCCGAACACCACAACATGGCCAGTATTGCCAGTTCGGCCACGGCCGTGTTGGTAGGCTACCTTGCCGGGGGCACGCAGCACATTCGGGTGGGCTCGGGCGGCATCATGCTGCCCAACCATGCGCCACTGGTGGTGGCCGAAGCCTTTGGCACGCTTGCCGAGTTGTATCCCAACCGCATTGATCTTGGCTTGGGCCGGGCACCGGGTACCGACCGGCTCACCATGCAGGCCCTGCGCCGCGACCGGGTCGAGACCGAGCAGGACTTTCCGCGCGATGTCACTGAGCTGCAGCATCTGCTGGGACCGGTGCAGCCTGGCCAGCGCATCGTTGCCATGCCGGGCGCCGGGACCGAGGTGCCGATCTGGCTGCTGGGTTCCAGCCTGTTTTCGGCCCAACTGGCGGCAGAACGTGGCCTGCCCTACGCCTTTGCCTCGCACTTTGCCCCCCGCATGATGCTGGCGGCCATTGATCTGTACCGGCGCTTGTTCAAGCCGTCCAAGGTTTTGAGCCAGCCGTACGTGGTGATCGGCGTGCCCTTGATCGCGGCCCCCAGCGATGACGAGGCCGAATTTCTGGCCAGCAGCACCTACCAGCGTGTGCTCGGCATCCTGACCGGCGACCGCAGGCCGCTGCAACCGCCAGTCAAGCACTTCATGCAACAGCTGCACCCCCAGGAGCGCGCTGCCATCAACGACTTTTTGGGTGCGGCGGTCATCGGTGGCCCGGACAAGGTGCGTGCCGGGCTGACGGCCCTGGCGCAGCAGACGCAGGCCGATGAGTTCATGCTGGTGTGCGATATTTTTGACCCGGCGCTGCGCCTGCAATCGCTGGACATTGCCGCGCAGGCACTGGTATTTTGACCCCTACAAAGTTCCAATCTGGCTATACTGTGTTTTTCAACAGTATTCAAACAAGACCAAAACGCCATGTCTGCCGCCCTGCAATGGATCGTCAACGCCACACCCCCGCCGGGTGATGCGTCACCTCAATCGTTTGGGCATCCGTTTGACATCGGGCAGCTCCCGGGCAGCGTCGCCCAGGCCATCTGGCGCGGTTCTGAGGTGGCTCAGGCCGGCCAGTCTGTGGTGTCAAGCGGCTGGACGGCGCTGGATGCCCAGCTGCCCGGTGGTGGCTGGCCCTGCAATGCCCTGACCGAACTCCTGCAACCCCAGCCCGCCCTGTGCGAGTGGCGCTTGCTGTCACCTGCGTTGGCGAGGCTGGCCGCTGGCGGCGGCCACATCCTGCTGGTGGGCCCACCCAAACGCCCGCACGCACCTGGGCTGGTCAAACTCGGTATCACAGAAAAAAACATTGTCTGGATCGCTGCCGACACCCCGGCCGAGCGGCTCTGGTCCACCGAACAGCTGGTCAAGGCCAACCCACGAGGTGGCGCCATTCTGGCCTGGCTGCCCCAGGCCCGTGCGGAGCAATTGCGCCGCTTGCAGGTGCACGCCCAATCCTGTGATTGCCCGGTCTTTCTGTTCCGGCCAGAAACGGCCCAACTGGACGCTTCACCCGCACCACTGCGGGTTTTGACCACCCTCGGGCCAGACTGGAACCTGCACGTTCACCTGCTCAAGCGCAAGGGCGCCTTGCTGGACGGCCCCATCGTGCTGTCCGCCCTGCCAGGCACACTTGCCAGTGTGTTGACACCTCGGCTGATGCACCCCAACCAGTTGCTTGCAAGCCAGCCGTACCTGGCCCGATACCAGACACGGGCCATGAACCCTGTAGGGCGTTGTAGGGCGGACTTGCACCCGCCTGGTCGACTGAAGTCCGCCCAAATTCAGGTTGATTGAAATCGCCCCGACAGCAAGCCCAAACGCTGTGTTCATGGCAAAAACAGAGGTCGAAAAATGTCCATGCATTGGGCTGCACTATTGACCAACGCCGCCTGCAACAGCTCGCCGCGCATTGACCCCCAGGGCGTGGCCGTTTGGGCGCTTCAGTTCACCCCCCGGGTGGCACAGAAGGAGCACACGGTATGGCTGGAGGTGACGCAAAGCATGCGTTTGTTCGGGGGTGAAGAACCACTGCACCAGCATGTAGCAGCCGGTGCCGCCGAGCTGGGCATCAGGGCGTTGGCCTGGGCACCGACCAGCCTGGCAGCCCTGGCTTGCGCACGAATGGGCATCCGTGACGGCTTTGCCATGCCGTTGGCGCAGGTGCTCGATCCCTTGCCCATTGAATCCATGGATGCAGTCAACGCCCATCAGGCAACGCTGGCGCGCCTGGGCTGCAAAACGCTGGCCGATGTTCGCAAACTGCCCCGCGGCGGCATCAGCCGGCGCTTTGACAGCCAGTTGCTGCTGGCGCTGGACCAGGCCTATGGACTGCGCCCCGAGGGCTACCCCTGGGTCAAGGTTCCGGAGACTTTCTCGGCCAAGCTGGAGTTGCCCGGCCGTGTCGACACAGCCCCGGCCTTGATGTTCGGCGCCCGGCGTTTGCTGGTGCAAATGGGCGGGTGGTTGTCGGCCCGCCAGTACGGCGTGACGGCTTTTACGCTGCACTGGTGCCACGACGCCATGCGCGCCCGGGAGGCAGGTGAGGGTGGTGACATCACCGTGCGCACGGCGCAGCCAACCCGGAACGTCGATCATCTGAGCCGGCTGCTGGGTGAAAACCTCGCCAAGGTGCAACTGCTGGCCCCGGCGGGTGAGCTGGTCCTGCGCGCCACCGAGGTCACCCCCTGTATCGAAGAGAGCCGCTCCCTGTTGCCCGATGTCCGTACGTGTGGCGAAGCGGTGGACCAGGTGCTGGAGCGCATCGAAGCCCGGCTGGGTCACAAACGTGTGCTGCGGCCCAGGCTGGTCGAGGACACCCGCATGGCCTGGATGGTCCATTGGCAGCCGATAAACGCCCAAAAGCCCGCCACCAAAGTGCGCCAGGTACCGGGGCCACAGCCGACCTGGATTCTCAAAAACCCACTGAAACTCGACGTCAGGAACGAATGCCCGCTGTACCAGGGGCCGCTGCAACTGCTGCTGGGACCGGAACGTATTGAGGGCGGCTGGTGGCACCGTGCCAAGGATGCCGAGGGTGGCCAGCACAGCCTCCAGGTGGCGCGCGACTACTGGGTGGCCCTGAGCCAGCACGCCGGCGCACTGTGGATTTTTCAGCAGCGCCTGCCCCGCAACGAAGTGGCGTCCTGGTATTTACATGGCATCTTTGCCTGAGACCGCGCCATGGCCACCCCACCCCATTACGCCGAGCTGCGCTGCCTCTCCAACTTTTCGTTCCTGAAGGGGGCTAGTCAACCCGAGGAACTGGTGACGCGCGCCCAGGCACTTGGCTACGCCGCGCTGGCCATCACCGACGAATGCAGTATGGCCGGTGTCGTGCGCGCCCATGTGGCGGCCAAGGCCTGTGGCCTCAAGCTGCTGCTGGGTTCACAATTTCAGGTCAGCTGTGAAACGCCTTTTCATCTGGTTGTGCTGGCCTGCAATCTGAATGGTTACGGCAAGCTGTGCGAGTTCATCACGCGCCTGCGGCGCAGCACTGAAAAAAAGGGCAGCTATCACCTTCGGCTGGAAGACATCCGGGGGTCTGCGCTGGTCGATTGCCTGGTGCTGGTCTGCCCTGAGCGCCGCAACACCCCAGCGCAGTTACTTGCAATTGGCCAATGGCTATTGAGACATTTCACCGGCCGGTGCTGGTTGGGTGTCACGCAACTGCTCAGCCTGGACGATGAAATCTGGCGCTACAAATTAAGGCAACTGAGCGACGCCACGGCCATTGCGCTGGTGGCCGTGGGCGATGTGTACATGCATGTGCGTTCGCGCAAGCCCCTGCAGGACGTCATGACGGCCATCCGGGTAGGCAAGCCCCTGACCGCGTGCGGGCTGGACTTGCAAGCCAACGCAGAGCAGCACCTGCGCAGCCGACTGCGGCTGGCCCAGATCTTCCCGGAAACGCTGCTCGCCGAGACGCTCAATCTGGTCACCCGCTGCGACTTTTCACTGGACGAGCTGAAATACCAGTACCCGCAAGAGGTGGTGCCGGCCGGAGAAACACCGGCGTCGTATTTGCGCAAGGTCACTTACCAGGGCGCTGGCCGGCGGTGGCCCGGCGGCATGAGCGCCAAGGTGCAGCATCAGGTCGAGCATGAGTTGGCGCTCATTGGTGAGCTGCATTACGAACCCTATTTCCTGACGGTGTACGACATTGTTTCTTTCGCACGCTCCCGCCACATCCTGTGCCAGGGGCGCGGCTCGGCTGCCAACAGCGCCGTGTGTTATTGCCTGGGTGTGACTGAGGTCGACCCGGCGCGTATGAGTGTGCTGTTCGAACGCTTCATCAGCAAGGAACGTAATGAACCGCCCGACATTGACATCGACTTTGAACACGAGCGCCGGGAAGAAGTGATCCAGTACCTGTACCAAAAGTACGGCCGCGAGCGCGCCGCCCTGACGGCGGTGGTGATTTCGTACCGGCCCAAGTCGGCCATCCGGGATGTTGGCAAAGCCCTGGGCTTTGAATTGGCGCTGCTGGAAAAGCTGGGCAAATCGCACCGCCATTGGGATGGCCGGGAGCTGCAGACTGACCGACTGGAAGAGTTGGGCCTGTCGCTGGACGACCTGGCGGTGCGCCAGTTGATGGACCTGACACGCCAATTGATGGGTTTTCCGCGGCACCTTTCACAGCACCCGGGCGGCTTTGTGCTCACCCGGGGGCCTTTGTCCCGCGTGGTACCCATAGAAGCCGCCGCCATGGAAGACCGCACCATGATTGAGTGGGACAAGGATGACCTGGACGTCATGGGTTTGCTCAAAGTCGATGTGCTGGCGCTGGGCATGCTGACGGCGATTCGCAAAGCGCTGGAACTCGTCAGCCTGCGGCGCGGCTTTGCGTTCCAGATGCAGGACATCCCGGCTGAAGACCCGGACACCTACGCGATGATGTGCCGGGCCGACACGGTAGGCGTTTTCCAGATCGAGTCGCGGGCGCAAATGAGCATGTTGCCGCGCTTGCAACCGAGGTGCTTTTACGATTTGGTGATTGAGGTGGCGCTGGTGCGACCCGGCCCGATCCAGGGGGGTATGGTGCACCCGTATCTGAACCGCCGCCAGGGCAAGGAAGCGGTGACTTACCCCAGTGCGGCGCTGGAACAGGCTTTGGGCAGGACGCTGGGTATTCCGGTTTTTCAGGAACAGGTGATGCAGGTCAGCATTCTGGCAGCCGGGTTCACCCCGGGCGAGGCGGACGGTTTGCGCCGCGCCATGGCGGCCTGGAAACGCAAAGGCGGGCTCGAGAAATACTACGACCGCATCGTCGACGGCATGACAGCGCGCGGCTACAAAAAAGAATTTGCCGTACAGATTTTTGAGCAGATCAAGGGCTTCAGCGAATACGGTTTCCCGGAGTCCCATGCCGCCTCGTTTGCCTTGCTGGTGTATGCCAGTTGCTGGCTCAAACACGCAGAGCCGGCCGCTTTTCTGGCCGCCATGCTGAATTCACAACCCTTGGGCTTTTACTCACCCAGCCAGTTGGTGCAGGACGCCAGGCGCCATGGCGTGGCGGTGCGGGCGGTTGATGTGATGTTCAGCGCGCTGGACGCCACGCTGGAGGACTTGCCCCATACACCGGCCGTACGCTTGGGGCTGGGTCTGATTGCCGGGCTTAAGCGTACATCCGCCGAGCGCATTGTTGCCGCGCGTGCGCAACAGCCTTTTGAGAGCGCAGAAGACCTGTCCCGGCGTGCCGATCTGGCGCAGTTTGAAATGAAACTGCTGGCCGCAGCGGATGCCCTGGCCAGCCTGTCAGGACACCGCAGGCAACAGGTCTGGGACGCTGCGGCCTTGCATACACCACCCCTGCTGCTGCGCGATGCGCCCGTGGAAGAAGAACTGCTTGAGTTGCCAGCGGCCCCCGAGGGCGAAGAGATTGTGTTTGACTACGCCGCCCTCGGACTCACGCTCAGGCGGCATCCCATGGCGCTGCTGCGGGAGCGCTTGAGCGCCATGCGCTTCAAGTCATCCAAAGCATTGCGTGACCTGCCCCATGGTCGCCTGGTGCGGGCCTGCGGCATCGTGACGGTCAGACAGCAACCACAAACCGCCAAGGGCGTCATTTTTGTGTCGCTGGAGGACGAACACGGCAGCGTGCAGGTCATCGTCTGGAAAAGTGTGCGGGAACAGCAGCGCAAGGAATTGATGCATGCCAAACTGCTGGGCGTCTACGGCACCTGGCAGCGCGAAGGCGAGGTGCGCAATTTAATCGCACAGCACTTTGTGGATTTGACGCATTTGCTGGGGCGGCTCGCCGCACCCAGCCGAGACTTTCATTGACGATGCACTTAGCACTTTTTGATCCATTTTCACAGCCCGATTGTTAAAAAAAATGATTACTTATGCACAAAAATCAGCTAGGCTTTTTTCCTCAATCAAATACATGTGCCGTCCCGCTACCAAAGGGGTAGCGAATTTAAGTCATTGATTTATATGAATTTTATTTTTTGCTTGATTTTTAGGCAGACTAACAAAAGCCTTGATTTATAAGGCTTGGGACCCGCTATCGGCGACATATCAACATAGTTATCCACAGAAATCTTGGATGACTCGAAAAACCCCGAGAAATCAGGCACTTACTGGCTTTTTGTAAGCTTGTTTCGGGTTTTTTGATGCTTCCTTGTACGATGCTCAAGTCAATGGAGCATCTAAGATTGGGCATCTCATTTTTTAAGCAAGGCTGTCGTGCCGCCGGTCTTCCGGTGCTTCATATTTTTCATGCAGGAGCAGCCGGCGCGTTTGCACCCCAGTCAGGCTTTGTCACGCCACTGCCCTGGCTGACCAGCGTGCCCGATGTCCGCTTTGACAAGCACACGCATAACGCTTTCACCGATACGGGGCTTGACTTGTGGCTGCGTCGGCGCAGCATTGGCAAGCTCATCATCAGTGGCATCCGGACAGAACAATGTTGTGAAACCACGGCGCGTGTTGGCGCCGACATCGGTTACGCGGTGGATTTTGTGACCGAGGCCACACTGACTTTTCCCATGACGCATGCTGCCACTGCGGTCACTTTTTCAGCCCGGGACATCAAAACCCGTACCGAACTTGTGCTGGCGGACCGCTTTGCCCGCATTGTGGATGTGAACACCTGTCTGGCCGGTTTAAGCGGCCACGCATGAGCCAAAGCACGCTTCGCCCGCGTGACATGGCGCTGGCGTTCATTGTCATCGTGGTGTGGGGTGTCAACTTTGCGGCCATCAAGTTAGGTTTTGTGGGCATGCCTTTGGGGCTGGCATCGCTGGTTTTGCAGGCGCAAACGTTTTTTTCACTGGTTCTCACCGCCTTGTGGCTGAAAGAAAAGTGTACGGCAACCAACTGGCCGGCCTGGTGCTTGCCGCGGGTGGACTGATGCTGATTGGCAGTGCCCACGGGGTTTCCATGCCGCTCGCAGGTTTCTTGTTGACGCTGGCCGCCGCTTTCATGTGGGCCTGCGGCAACCTGGTCAGCCGTGCGGTGGGCCGTTATGGTCCCATGAACCAACTGGCCTTTGTGGTTTGGGCCAGTCTGGTGCCACCGTTGCCGCTGTTGGCCTTGTCCTGGTTCATGGAAGGCCCTGAAGCCATGAGCGCGGCACTGCAGAACATCAGTGTGCAAACCTTGATGGCACTGGCGTACATCGCCTGGGCTTCTACCTTGTTTGGATATTCAGCCTGGAACTTACTGATGTCACGCTACCCGGTCAACCGCATTGCCCCATTCACTCTGTTGGTGCCTTTGGTCGGGCTGAGCACCGGTTGGTTCGTCTTTGGCGAAACCCTCAAGCCAGTTCATTTTTCCGGTGGTGCATTGCTGATGATTGGTTTGTTGGTCAACCTGTTTGGGGTCGATTTATTGACACGCCTGAAATGGAAACCAGCCTGATGCTGTTCGTCTGGTTGGTGTTCATGCCCGACGTGTTCATGCTTGATTACGCCTGCCCATTCATCAGTGTCAATCAATAAACCGATAGAGAATGCCAGACATTTACAGAGAAATTTCATGCAAAATGCCCTGCTTCTTGGTTCAGCCATCTTTTTTGAGCTGATTGCCACCGCATCGCTCAAGGCCTCAGACGGGTTCACGCGTCTGTTACCTGCGAGCATGACCGTTGTCGGTTATGCCGCCTCGTTTTATTTGCTGTCGCTGACGCTCAAACGGATGGAGATCAGCGTCGTTTATGCCATTTGGTCTGGCGCAGGGACAGCGCTGATGGCCGTGGTTGGGTATTTTGTATTTGCAGAACAGCTCCCGCCGCTGAAGTTGGCCTCAATAGGGTTGATTGTGTTGGGTGTCGTGGGTTTAAACCTTGCTGGCAAATCGGCCTGAGCAAAGCGAGGAAGTCATCGGTGTGGTTCGAAAGAGATTCACCCAGCCTTTCCGGCGGGGTTTTGGACTTGATGCTTTGTGACTGTCACAAAATACCGTTGATTGGTGGCATGCGCTGGCGCTGGATTTGGCGCGAAACCATGTACTGTAGTCAGCAAACAGTCTGTCAATGCCAGAATTGGAAAAACCGCACGGCCATTTCGATCATGCGGCTTCTTTGTATTTACTGGGGTGGCTGATGGGGCTCGAACCCACGACAACAGGAATCACAATCCTGACTTTTTTATATTTCACCGTGTTGATTAGAGTAGTAGAATCAATACAAATCAACAACTTATAAACTAAAAACTGGACAAGTTAACAGTCTACCCGTTGATTGACATGCACCTATATTGTGCAAATAGTCTTACATTTCCCCTTACATCCTGAGCGATGTAAGACACCAAGGGGTTCAACATGGCGAAGGTTGCTTTCACTGCCGGACGTGTCAACGGTTTCAAGTGCCCACCTGACAAGGTGCAGGCGTTTCTATGGGACTCGACCGCTAAAGGGCTCGGGTTGCGTACCACGCCATCAGGAAAACCTGCCTATGTGTTTCAGGCCGTATATCAAGGCAAGGACATTCGCGTAACCATTGGAAGCCCGAATGACTGGACTATCCCGATGGCGCAAGAGAAAGCCCGTGAATTGCAACGACTGATTGACGAGGGCAAAGACCCGAGAGACTTGAAGCGGGATGCACTTGCCGCAGCCGCAGAGCGACAGGCCGCAGCAGCGTCCAAGGTGGAAGCCGCCAAAACCGCCGCCTTGACCGTGGGTGAAGTCTGGGCCGCCTACATTGAAGAACGCAAGCCACATTGGGGTGACCTACATTACCGCGACCACATCGACAAGGCAAAGCCTGGGGGCTTACCGTCAGGCCGCCGTGGTGGTGGCAAGCAATTGACCAAGCCGGGGCCGTTGGCTGCATTGATGCCGATGGCTTTGTGTGACCTTGACCAAGCCACGATAGAGGCATGGGCTGCCAATGAGGGCAAGACCCGCGCCAGTTCTGCCCGGCTGGCATGGCGACTGCTGACCGTGTTTCTGACATGGTGCGCTGAACAACCTGCCTATGCTGGATTGGTGGCTGAAAAGAACCCAGCCAAGACCAAGAAAGCCCGTGAATCATTGGGCAAGGCTGGAACTAAATCGGACGTGTTGCAGCGTGAACAATTGGCCGCATGGCTCACCGCCGTGCAACAGATACAGAACCCGGTTATTGCCGCCTGCCTTCAAATGATGCTACTCACTGGTGCAAGGCCGGGTGAAGTGTTGTCACTGCGCTGGGAGGACATAAACACCCAATGGAAAGGCATCCAAATCCGCGACAAGGTAGAGGGAACCCGCGAGATACCCGCAACGCCCTACATGCTGCACTTACTGGCCGCCCTGCCCCGCCGCAATGAATGGGTTTTCCCAAGCAATACAAGCGCCAGCGGATGCCTGACTGAGCCCAACAACCCACACACCCGCGCCTGCACCGCTGCTGGCTTGAAAGGGCTTACCCTGCATGGCCTGCGCCGTTCATTCTCAAGCCTGACCGAGTGGCTTGAGGTTCCCGCTGGTGTGGTGGCACAGATTCAAGGGCACAAACTGAGGCCGATCACCTCCACTGAAGGTCTTGCAGCCTGAATTGCTCAAGAAGCGTGATGGTCGAATGGATGCATTCATCACCGAGCTTGATCAAAGCCGGTGATTGGGCTTGTGACTTTGTCTGCTGA